>Ga0207709_10000096_pt1 | contig 136585 bp, 116 predicted proteins | sample KBSM34metaG_FD_184397 | JGI IMG/M metagenome (GOLD analysis project Ga0207709, IMG submission 184397) | Miscanthus rhizosphere microbial communities from Kellogg Biological Station, Michigan, USA - KBS M3-4 metaG (SPAdes) (version 2) | ecosystem: Host-associated > Plants > Roots > Rhizosphere... | reverse complement strand
CGCAGCCTGGTGGAAAGCCTGTCCGCGATTGCCTGGGAAGCGCGCATCAGCGACTTTACCTACAGCTATGTCTCGCCCCATGCCGAAGCCCTGCTGGGCTATCCCCTGGCCCATTGGCTGATTCCCGGTTTCTGGCGCAACATCATCCACCCCGCGGACCTGACCCGGGCCCAGGCCTTCTGCGACCACGAAGTGCAGGCCGGGCGGGATCACAGCCTCGATTACCGGGTGATCGCCGCCGACGGTCGCTGCCTCTGGGTGCGCGACATCGTCAGCCTGATCGAGCATGGCCACGAACCGGTGATGCGCGGGCTGATGATCGACATCAGCGAGACCAAGCACACCGAAGAGGCCCTGCGCCTGTCCGAACAGAAGTTCGCCTCGGTGTTCCAGCAATGTCCGGACATCCTGGTGATTGCCCGGCTGTCCGACGGCTGCCTGCTGGAAGTCAACAAGGCCTTCGAGGAGCAGATCGGCCTGAGCGCGCAAAGCGTGGTTGGCCAGACCGCCACCGAGCTCAATATCTGGGGCATCCCCGGGGTCGGGCCGGGGCTGCTGCAACGCTTGCAGGCCGGCAGCATCCGCAATCTGGAAATGCCCTTTCGCCGGCATAACGGCCAGTTGTTCACCGGCCTGATCTCCGCCGAGCCCTTCGACCTCGACACCACGCCAGCGCTGGTGGTAGTGGTACGCGACATCAGCCAACTCAAGGAGACCCAGCAACAACTGCAGACCTCCGAGGAGAAATTCGCCAAGGCCTTCCATGCCTCCCCCGATGGCCTGCTGCTGACCCGTCAGCGCGACGGGCTACTGATCGAGGTCAACGAAGGCTTCAGTCGCATCACCGGCTTCAACAGCGCCATGTCGCTGGACCGCTCGACCCTGGACCTGGGCATCTGGGTCAATCTCAATGAGCGCAAGCAGATGCTCGACCTGCTGCAGCGCGATGGTTTCGTCCGCGACTTCAACTGCCATATCAGGCGCAACGATGGCCAGATCCGCCTCTGCGAGCTGTCGAGCCGGCCACTGCCCATCGGCGGTGACGACTGCATGCTGACCATCGCCCGGGACATCACAGACCGACGCCTGATGCAGGAGAAGCTGCAACAGGCGGCGACCGTATTCGAAAGCACGGCCGAAGGCGTGATGATCACCGATACCCAGCAGCGCATCAGCGCAGTCAATCGCGCCTTCAGCGAAATCACCGGCTACAGCGAACGCGAAGCCCTGGGCCACACTCCGCGCCTGCTTGCCTCGGGCCTGCATGACAGCGCCTTCTACGCCGCGATGTGGCATCAGTTGACCCTGGAGGGCCACTGGCAGGGTGAGATCTCCAACAGGCGCAAGAACGGTGAGCTTTATCCCAACTGGCTGACCATCAATGCGGTGCGCAACCGGGAAAACCAGATCACCCATTTCGTCGCGGTGTTCGCCGATATTTCCAGCCTCAAGCACGCCCAGGCGCGGCTCGACTACCAGGCTCACCACGACCCCCTGACCGGCCTGCCGAATCGCACCCTGTTCGAAAGCCGGCTGCTTAGTGCCCTCAATAGCCAACAGGACAACGGCAGCCAGGGCGCGGTGCTGTTCCTCGACCTGGACCGGTTCAAGCACATCAACGACAGCCTCGGCCACCCGGTGGGCGACCTGCTGCTCAAGGGCATCGCCGTGCGTCTGAAGGAACAGCTGAGGGATATCGACACCGTGGCCCGCCTGGGTGGCGACGAATTCATCATCCTGCTGCCGGGCCTGCACCAGGCCAGCGATGCCGATCACATCGCCACCAAGCTGCTGAACTGCTTTACCGCCCCCTTCCAGGCCGGCGAACACGAGTTTTTCATCAGCGCCAGCATCGGCACCAGCCTGTACCCCAAGGACGGCTGCGATGTCGCCACCCTGATCAAGAACGCCGACGCCGCCATGTATCGCTCCAAGGCCAAGGGCCGCAACCGCGTGGAGCGCTACACCCGCGACCTGACCGCCCAGGCCAGCGAACGGGTAGCCCTGGAGCACGAGCTGCGGCGAGCCATAGAGCGCAACGAACTGTCACTGTATTTCCAACCCAAGATCAGCCTCAGCAACCACGAGCTGGTGGGCGCCGAAGCCCTGATCCGCTGGCATCACCCCACTTTCGGCGATGTGCCCCCAGAGCACTTCATTCCCCTGGCCGAAGAAAACGGCATGATCCTGCTGATCGGCGACTGGGTACTGGAACAGGCCTGCCTGCAACTCAACAACTGGAACCGGCGCTTTGAGGATTTCGGCCCGCTGTCGGTGAACCTCGCCGGCGCCCAGTTGCGCCAGCCCAACCTGCTGGGGCGCATCGAGCAACTGCTGCGCGACTATGACCTGCAGCCCGGAATGCTACAGCTGGAGATCACCGAGAATTTCATCATGAGCCAGGCCGAAGAAGCCCTGGAAGTGCTGCATCAGCTCAAGCGCCTGGGCGTGCAACTGGCCATCGACGACTTCGGCACCGGCTACTCGTCCCTCAGCTACCTCAAGCGCCTGCCCCTGGACTTTCTCAAGATCGACCAGTCCTTTGTCCGCGGGCTGCCGGACGACCCCCACGACGTGGCGATTGTCCGCGCCATCATCGCCCTGGGGCGCAGCATGCAGTTCACGGTGATTGCCGAAGGCGTGGAGAACCAGGAGCAGCAGACCTTCCTCACCCTGGAAGGCTGCGAACAGATCCAGGGTTATATCGTCAGCCTGCCCCTTGAAGCCGAGGAGTTCTGTACGACCTTCCTGCGAATCCGAGTTTCCGATTTTTCGGATAGCACAGCCGAGAAACCATCGCTATAATCCGGCGCCTACTGAGGGCCTATAGCTCAGTTGGTTAGAGCAGAGGACTCATAATCCTTTGGTCCACGGTTCAAGTCCGTGTGGGCCCACCAAACAAGAAAGCCGCGCAATGCGCGGCTTTCGCTTTTCTGAATCGTTCAACAAATAGCCCCCTTTCCTTTCCACCCACACAAGCTCAGTTAACCCTGGACAGGGTTGGTATAGACCCTAGAAGCCCCTTCTGCCCTCATCGCCGACCGCCGATACATACAGACAACTTCTACTGCCATAGCGCAACTTCATCAGTTGCGCGGAGAGTTAAACCTCCACTAAAGACGTGCGGCGGATACTGGTCTGACGCGAACTGGCGGCGACCCTGACCGATCCGCCGCTCCTGAATCTGAAGCACGTCGTTCTGTGAGACGTCCAGATCCTGGCGCATGGTCAGAGCCTGCAAGCGCCAAACAGCTGGATCCGATCTAAGGACGTGAATCTATTCAAGATTGTTTGCAATACGCTCACCCCACTGGCGGGTATGAACACTCAACTCGCCGAGCATATTCATTAGCAGGCCCTGCCGCCGAGCAATGCTAATGCACTCAAATATACTCATGCGATTCCAAGCTTTAAAAAGTCAACGGACAACAAAACAATTAACATCACATTATCGACCAACTACAAGAGAGAGCCTAAATAGATATATCAATCAGCCAGAACGTTACAATTCAACAATCAAATATCAACGCAAAAATACCATCATGCATACCCATACAGCATTTACATCGCATTCACAATTAAAGCGAACTTATTATCAGCGTAAGCACCACCTGAATTCTTCCTGCTTCAATATTTTTAAAATCGCGCTCTAACCTAGCCAAAAAGTGGTGCGTTATTCTTTCTCCGCTCAGGCTATAATCACCACCTCTCATCAAATAAGATTTATTTAAATCAATCATTTTCCCCTTAGCATTTGCCACTGTGATCAATATGCCTTTGGCGCACCCCTCGCATCGGTCATTTTCCAGCCTTCCATCTGTTCGTATATTTTTCGACTGAAAATGGAAACTGGCAACGCTGTTGAATTCTTCGGCTGCGCTTTGGCTGCCACAACTCCCAAGCGTAAGATCAAATTTCTTTTCTACCATGCCGCCATCTGCAAGGTGATATGGATTCACTCCTTCGAAGTCAACTGTTTTGTTTGCGTCAACCATTCGGCAGTCTGCTACCAGCAGTTTGGCGGTTGAATAAAATGCATAGTTTCCCCAAATATTGCTATTGGTTGTACCTTTCCAGTATGAGGAGATATAGCTACTCGGAGGCAGTCGCAGCTCATGTAACCCTGGCCCGAGGGAGGTTCTCGGCTTGGTTTTAATGAACTCCACTGCTTGATCCAATGAGACCGCGTAGTACCCGCCTTTTTTTGGCTGGACCAGGAAAACTTCGTCCCAATGGTCACATGGTATGGCTCTACCATAAGCCGATCTATATCGCACTCCAACTCCATCAATCGGCGTACTGCAAATGTTCCCAGGCTCGCCTGTACCAGGACCAACTTGCAGACTAAAGCCCAACTTTCCGTAAGGTTCTTCTACAGCGTTACATGTCACGGCACCCACCAGCGCTGCGGTTCCAAGAACACCTCCAACTTCCACCTCAGAGAAAGGGCGTAAGTATCCGAGCTTAAAAGATATAGAGTTACTACCCAACTCCGCTCCGGAGTTACAGTAATTATTTCGATAATCCGCACTTACGAAACCGGAATAGATCACACAAACAAAAAATATTACAAGATAGCTCCGAAAAAAACTGTAACCGCCTAAATAGCTAATCATGACTTCATCGCCCTAGTCGCTTGAAAAACTCACCTCTTAAAATTCTATTTCATTCAAACCGACCACGATCTAAGGCAATTCTTAAAAAACACGCCTAAAGACAGATTTTCGGAGGTGGGACACACCTTGAACAAGTTAAATTCTTAGTGAGTGATACGGCACCCTGAAAACAAATAGAGCGCCCAAAAATTCGTATCTATCGACAAGATCGAATTTCCAACTGTGAAACATCCGACCGACCAAATCACAGTTACTTAATGACGGGGAGGTAGTAGTGGGCGATAAACCTCCATCTGCAAGCCTCCGCTCTCCGATGGACACTTTTTAAGGCAGCCACCGATGATAATCCGTATAGGTATACATTAGTAACCACACATAAATCGGATGTAGAAAGCATTCCCCCGCTCGCCGACGAGTTCTGCACTCACTTTTTTGCCCATCTCAAGATCGCGGCGCGTACCGACTGCAGAGGCGGCGGGGCGTATGTCTCGAAGCCCACCAAACACAAAATCCATGCAATGCGCAGCTCTGTGTTATTGCTTGAAAAGCAAACCTCATCAAGTCTTGGTCCGATAGCGCTCTTTCAACATGGGGCGAATCTTCAGGCGATCTTCCGGCGCCCACTCCCACACGGTTTCCAGTTCTTCGGTGACGGTTTGCACACTGATTCCCGGAAGCAGGACGACGAAGGTATTCCTTTGCAGACAGTGCAATTCTGCACGGCCTGCGCCAGGTGCATCCCCCTCCCTCTCCTGAAGGCTTTCATAGAAGGCCAGGGCCTCGACCACCGTGTGGAAATGCTCGACCGCATCCTGAAAGCCTGAAAGAGACAGCCTGTACGTCATGCCGAAATCCATATTCATTCCCACTATTTCGGGACCTGGAAAAGGCGGCTTTTTTAGCAAAATGCCCACAAACAGTATCTAAGACAGTTCTTATTTACACTCCCCTGCAGGCAACCACCAACGCCCTCCCGGAACATGCCCCGCCTTCCCCAAATCGCACGGGGCTGAAGCCCGTTGCCTGCGCCCATGAAAAAGCCGCGCATTGCGCGGCTTTTCATGGTGTTGCCAGGCTGCGCTTATTTCTTGGGCAACGCGTAAGCAATCACGTAGTCGCCACGATCCGTCGACTGCCGCGCACCGCCAGCGGTGAGCAGGATGTACTGGCGACCGGTCTTGGGCGACACGTAGGTCATGGGGCCCGACTGGCTGCCCACGGGCAGGCGCGCTTTCCAGATCTCATTGCCATTGCCGGTATCGAAGGCCCGCAGGTAGAAATCCTGGGTACCGGCGAAGAACAGCAGGCCGGATTGGGTAGCCAGGGACGCGCCCAGGGTCGGCATGCCAATCGGGATCGGCAGGTGCATGCGGATCCCCAGCGGGCCGGTGTCCTGCACGGTACCCACCGGCACTTGCCACACCAGCTTGCGGGTCTTCAGGTCGATGGCCGACATGGTACCGAACGGCGGCTTCTGGCAGGGAATGCCCGCCGCCGAGAGGAAGCGCTGGCGCATGGCGCCGAACGGCGTGCCTTCCTGGGGCACCACGCCCATCTCGATGCCACTGGCACCAGCGGCGATCTGGTCCCGGGGAATCATGTAGTTGGCCAGGCCCAGACGCATGTCGTTGACGAACATGTAGTTGCTGGTGGGGTCCACCGACACGCTGCCCCAGTTCATGCCGCCCAGGGAGCCCGGAAACTGCAACGCATGATCCAGGCCCGGCGGGGTGTACACACCCTCATGGCGCATGCCCTTGAACTGGATACGGCACATCAGCTGGTCGAAGGGGGTCGCGCCCCACATGTCGGACTCGGTCAGGGTCTGGTTGCCGATCGACGGCATTTCCACCGAGAACGGCTGGGTCGGCGAGTACCGCTCGCCCGGCACATTGCCCTGGGGCACGGGGCGCTCTTCCACCCGGGCAATCGGCTTGCCGGTCTCACGGTTGAGCAGGAATATCTCGCCCTGCTTGGTGACCTGGGCCAGCGCCGGCTGTACACCGCCCTTGTCGTCCGGAATGTCGTACAACAGCGGCTGTGCCGGCAGGTCGAAGTCCCAGAGATCGTGATGGGTGGTCTGGAAGTGCCAGCGAACCTGGCCGGTCTTCACGTCGATGGCGACGATGGAGGAGTTCCACTTGTCGTCGAACTCGGTGCGCTGGCCGCCGAAGAAATCCGGGGTGGCGTTGCCAGTGGGCAGGTACACCAGGCCCAGCTTGGCGTCATAGGACATTGCCGACCAGACGTTGGGCGTGCCACGGGTGTAGGTTTCACCCGCCGGCGGGCGCTTGGTGGTGGCCGGGTTGCCCGGGTCCCAGGCCCACATCAGCTCGCCGCTGCGCACATCGAAAGCCCGAACCACGCCCGGCGGTTCGCCGGTGGAGAAGTTGTCCGCCACCCGGCCGCCGACGATCACTACGGTGCCCGCCACCAACGGTGTCGAAGTCTGCTGGTAGTAGCCCGGCTTGATCTCACCCATGTCGGTTTTCAGATCGACCGTGCCCTGGTTGCCAAAGTCTTCACAGGGCTTGCCGGTTTCAGCGTTGATCGCGATCAGGCGCGCATCACCGGTCGGCAGGAACAGGCGCTTGGTGCAGGCCGCCGGAGCAGCAGGCGCCGAAGCATCGGCTACCGGGGTGGCAGAGGCGTCGAAATAACCCAGGCCGCGGCAGCGCTGCCAGTTTGGCGCGTAGCCCTGCGGGTCGAACTTCCAGCGCTCGGCGCCAGTGTCGGCGTCCAGGGCGAACACCTTGCCGTAGGCGGTGCAGGTGTAGACGGTATCGCCGATCTGCAGGGGTGTGTTCTGGTCTTCGGCACCAGCGCCGTTGCTTTCGGGCAGGTCACCGGTGCGGAAGGTCCAGGCCACCTGCAACTGGTCGATGTTGCCCTTGTTGATCTGGTCCAGTGCGGCGAAGCGGTTGCCCGCAGTGGTATTGCCCCAGTGGGCCCAGTCTTTCTGTTCCGTCCCGGGAGCCACCGGCTGGACCGCTGGCACCTTATCCGCCTTGACCACATGGGTCGGCACGAACATGTAGGCCAGGGTCGCGACCACACCGATCCCCAACAGCCCAGCCAGGCCATAGGCACCGCGCCCGGCATGGGCTCCGGAGGCGCGCACCAGGGTCGGGTAGATCAGCGCCACCACCAGGCCGATCACGGCGAAGGTCAGTACCCGCGAGACCAGCGGCCAGTATTCCAGGCCCGCATCCCAGACCGCCCAGATCGCCGTCAGCACCAGGGCCACCCCATACAGCCAGGCACCACGCGGGTTGCGCCGCGCGATCAGCAGCCCGGACACCAGCATCGCCAGGCCCATCAACAGGAAATAGGCACTGCCGCCCAGGCTCAGGAGGTAACCCCCGCCTGCGGCCAGGCCCAGCCCGATCAGGGCAATCAGGATACCCAGCCCCCCGAGCAACCATTTGCTGCCGGCGGCAGCCCCCGTGTTTTTCATCTTAAAAACTCTCCCATCTTCAAAACCTGACGGCGAGAATGTACTAACCAGTTACTTATGACAATCTGTCGCAGGTCATTTGTTTCAAAAAAATTCCCGACTTGCAGAGCGTAGCTGTCGCTTGCGCCATGTTCTCCGGGAGCTGCGGCGGGTGTTCACGGGAGCCTGTAACATGTGCGCTCCCCCGATAGCCGTGCTGGAGCCCACCTTGTCCGATAGCCGCCCTCCCGTTCTTGACGAAGTCGACCGTCAATTGATCGCAGCCTTGCAGATCAACGCCCGCGAAAGCGTGGCGATGCTGGCCCGGCAGTTGGGTATCGCCCGCACCACCGTGACCTCGCGCCTGGCCCGCCTGGAAAAGACCCGGGTCATTACCGGATATGGCGTGCGCCTGGGGCAGCGGGTAGTCGATGGCGGCTTGCAGGCGTATGTCGGCATCAAGGTCCAGCCGCGCTCTGGCAAGGAAGTGCTGCGGCGCCTGAGCGGCATGGCGCAGGTCCAGCAACTGTGTGCGGTCAGCGGCGAATTCGACTATGTGGCCTGGCTGCGCACCGACTCACCGGAACAGCTGGACCAGTTGCTGGACCAGATCGGCAGCGTTGACGGCGTGGAGAAAACCACCACCTCAATCATCCTCAGCAGCAAGATCGATCGCGGGCACGCGCTGTAAGGCGCGCCCTGCCAACCAGTCAATCTGACGCACAAATTCGTCATATCGATAAATAACCGAGCATAACGACGACAGTTTGCGTCTTATTTACGTGTTTCACCCTCTCTAGAATGGCTGCCATCTTTTCCTATACTCAGCACTCTGCTGAGCCGCCCGCCAAGGTCAGCCATGAACAAGAACAATCGCCATCCTGCAGACGGTAAGAAGCCGATCACCATTTTCGGCCCGGACTTCCCTTTCGCCTTCGACGACTGGATCGAGCATCCTGCCGGCCTGGGCAGCATTCCCCAGGCACGGCACGGCACCGAAGTGGCGATTGTCGGCGCCGGTATCGCCGGGCTGGTGGCGGCCTACGAGCTGATGAAGCTGGGCCTCAAGCCAGTGGTCTATGAAGCCTCGAAAATGGGCGGCCGCCTGCGCTCCCAGGCCTTTGAGGGAGCCGAAGGGGTCATCGCCGAGCTGGGTGGCATGCGCTTTCCGGTGTCGTCCACGGCCTTCTACCATTACGTCGACAAGCTCGGCCTTGAAACCAAGCCCTTTCCCAACCCGCTGACCCCGGCCTCGGGCAGCACCGTCATCGACCTCGAAGGCCAGACCCACTACGCCCAGAAACTCGCCGACCTGCCGGCGCTGTTCCAGGAAGTCGCCGATGCCTGGGCCGATGCCCTGGAAGATGGTTCGCGCTTCAGCGAAATCCAGCAGGCAATCCGTGACCGCGACGTGCCGCGCCTCAAGGAACTGTGGAACACCCTGGTGCCGCTGTGGGACGACCGCACCTTCTACGACTTCGTCGCCACCTCCAAGGCCTTCGCCAAGCTGTCTTTCCATCACCGTGAGGTGTTCGGCCAGGTGGGCTTCGGCACCGGCGGCTGGGATTCGGACTTCCCCAACTCGATGCTGGAAATCTTCCGCGTGGTCATGACCAACTGCGACGACCACCAGCACCTGGTCGTGGGCGGCGTCGAGCAGGTGCCCCTGGGCATCTGGCGCCACGTGCCGGAGCGTTGTGCCCACTGGCCGGCCGGTACCAGCCTCAGCTCGCTGCACCACGGCGCGCCGCGTACCGGGGTCAAGCGCATTGCCCGGGCCGCCGACGGCCGTTTCAGCGTCACCGACAACTGGGGCGACACCCGGGAATACGCCGCGGTGCTGACCACCTGCCAGAGCTGGCTGCTGACCACCCAGATCGAATGCGAGGAATCGCTGTTCTCGCAAAAGATGTGGATGGCCCTGGACCGCACCCGCTACATGCAGTCGTCGAAGACCTTCGTCATGGTCGACCGGCCGTTCTGGAAGGACAAGGATCCGCAAACCGGTCGCGACCTGATGAGCATGACCCTCACCGACCGCCTGACCCGCGGCACCTACCTGTTCGACAACGGCGACGACAAGCCGGGGGTGATCTGCCTGTCCTACTCGTGGATGAGCGATGCCCTGAAGATGCTCCCGCAGCCTGTGGAAAAACGCGTGAAGCTGGCCCTGGATGCGCTGAAGAAGATCTACCCCAAGGTGGATATCGCCAGCCGTATCATCGGCGACCCGATCACCGTCTCCTGGGAGGCCGACCCGCATTTCCTCGGTGCCTTCAAGGGCGCGCTGCCGGGCCACTACCGCTACAACCAGCGGATGTACGCGCACTTCATGCAGGACGACATGCCCGCCGAGCAGCGCGGTATCTTCATCGCTGGTGACGATGTCTCCTGGACTCCGGCCTGGGTCGAGGGTGCGGTGCAGACCTCGCTGAACGCGGTGTGGGGGATCATGAAGCACTTCGGTGGCGCTACCCACGCCGAGAACCCGGGCCCGGGGGATGTGTTCCACGAGATCGGGCCGATTGCCCTGGCCGACTGAAACCGGCGGCCGGGCAGGCGCTCGTCCCCGCAGGCTTGCCCTGCGGGGATGTCGTACGAACCTGCGACAGCGGCTACAGTGGCCGGTCTGTCAGTGAGTGGAGTGAAGACCATGCGCGTCGCCCTGTATCAGTGCCCGCCACGGCCGCTGGATGTGGCCAGCAACCTGCAACGCCTGCATCAGGTGGCCATGGAGGCCACCGATGCCGATCTGTTGGTGCTGCCGGAGATGTTTCTCAGCGGCTACAACATCGGCCTGGAAGCGGTAGGCGCTCTGGCCGAGGCCCAGGACGGCCCTTCGGCCCAGCGCATCGCCGCCATCGCCCAGGCCGCCGGCACGGCGATCCTCTATGGCTACCCGGAGCGCAGTGACGACGGCCAGATCTACAACGCCGTGCAGTTGATCGACGCCCAGGGGCAGCGCCTGTGCAACTACCGCAAGACCCACCTGTTCGGTGACCTCGACCATTCGATGTTCAGCGCCGGCGAAGATGACTTTCCCCTGGTGGAACTGGACGGCTGGAAACTCGGCTTTCTGATCTGCTACGACATCGAGTTCCCGGAGAATGCACGACGCCTGGCACTGGCAGGCGCGGAGCTGATTCTGGTGCCGACCGCCAACATGATCCCCTACGACTTCGTCGCCGACGTGACGATCCGTGCCCGGGCCTTCGAGAACCAGTGCTACGTGGCCTATGCCAACTACTGTGGCCATGAAGAACAGATCCGCTATTGCGGCCAGAGCAGCATCGCCGCCCCCGACGGCAGCCGGATTGCCCTGGCCGGTCTCGACGAGGCCCTGATCATCGGCACCCTGGACCGCCAACTGATGGGCGAATCCCGGGCGCTCAACCGCTACCTGTCCGATCGCCGCCCCGAGCTTTACGACGACCTGAGCAAGCGCTGATCCGGGGATATCCGCTAGCATGAGCGCTTCTCTGTTCTGGAAGTGCTCATGCCCGCGCCGAATCACCCTCTGCCCCCACTGGAAACCCTGGCCAACGGCCTGCGGGTTTCCCTGCGTCATGCTCCCCATTTGAAACGCTGCGCCGCGACATTGCGGGTCGCCGCCGGCAGCCACGATGTACCGCTGGCCTGGCCGGGCCTGGCGCACTTTCTGGAACACCTGCTGTTTCTCGGGACCGAGCGCTTTCCTGTCGAACAGGGGCTGATGGCCTATGTACGGGCCCAGGGCGGGCAACTGAACGCGCGAACCTGCGAACGTGCCACCGAGTTCTTTTTCGAGCTGCCGGCCAGCGCCTTTGCCGGTGGCCTGGAACGTCTGTGCGAGATGCTCGCTCAACCGCGCATGAGCCTGGAGGACCAACACCGGGAGCGGGAAGTCCTGCACGCGGAGTTCATCGCCTGGTCCCGGGATGCGACAGCGCAGCGTCAGTTCGCACTGTTTGACGGTCTTCATGCCGCGCACCCGCTAAGGGCCTTCCATGCCGGCAACCGCTACAGCCTGAACCTGCCCAATAACGCCTTCCAGCAGGCCTTGCAGCAGTTCCATCGCGAGTATTACCAGGCCGGGCAAATGGTCTTGAGCCTCGCCGGCCCGCAGCCACTGGAGGAGCTCCGAGCCCTGGCGGAACGCTACGGCAGTTGCCTGCCGAGCGGTCAACACCTTGAGCAGACAGCGCCTCCCGCCCTAATGGCCACGGGCAACCAGACTTACCAACAACTCAGCGGCCAGCGGCTGGACCTGCTGTTTGCTCTAGAGCGGCTGCCCGCGGGCGCGACTGCCGCTGTGGATTTTCTCTGCACCTGGCTGCAATCGGCCAAGCCCGGCGGGTTGCTGGCGGAACTCCAGCAGCGCCAACTGGCTCACAGCCTCAAGGCGACGCTTCTGTATGAGTTCGCCGGCCAGGCCCTGCTGCACTTGGAGTTCGCTCTGACCAGCGTGGCGGCATCAGCCCCGGTTCAGGTACGCGAGCTGCTGACAGAGTGGCTGGGGTTCTTCAGTGCCCAGGCCGACTGGGCACCGTTGCGCGAAGAATATGCCTTGCTGCAACAGCGCCAGATCGAAGTTGCCAGCGCCCTGGAACTGTCCCGACGCGACAGCCGCCAAGCTGCCGATGGGCTGGATGAGTCGGGGCTGGCCGCCCTCAAGCAGGTGCTCAAGCAGTTGCAACCCCAGGCTGTGGAGCACTTCAGCCACGACTGGCGCCTGCCTCCTGCCAACCCCTTTCTACGCAGCACGATCGAGGCACCACGGGCCGGGTTGATTCGCGGGCAGACCAGCGCTCATCGCGGGCTGCGCACCTTTGCCCAGGATCGCTCCCGGGGCCGCAAGGAAAGCTCGGCCCTGAGCTTCAGCCAGGCGCTGCCAGCAGATCCTTCTGGTAGCGCCCTGACTCTGCGCTGGCAACTGGCCTCGCCTGCTCCGATGGGCTTGCATGCCCGGTTGCTGCGCAGCCTGGCGACATTGCGCGACGATGCCCGCCAGGCCGGCGTAGAGCTGATTTACACCTCTTGTGGCAAAGACTGGCTGCTGAAACTGCACGGTTTGCCGTCCCCCATGCCCGCAGTACTACTGCAAGCATTGAAAGCCCTGGGACGACCTGCCGAGTCGTTCTGGCAGGAGCAGGCAAGCGTCAATGCTGAAGCGCCCCTGCTGCCGATCCGCCAATTGCTCAAGGCATTCAGCGAACAGCCACAGCCCGACAGCCCGGCCCAGCCCGACCCAGAGGCCTTGCAAGCACTCTGGGCCAGCGCTCGCTGGGACGGACTGGGCCTGGCGCTGCCAGCCGCCATCCAGGAAGCCTTGAGCCGAACCCTGCAACAGATGCCCGGCACAGCGGACGCCACCCTCTGCCGGCCGGTGCCAGCAGGCACCGGCCAGCAGTGGCAGAACCTGCCCGGGAGTGCCGGTGAGCATGCCCTGCTGCTGTTCTATCCCGTGCCCAGCGCCAGCCTTGCCGACGAAGCCGCATGGCGCCTGCTCGGCCAGCTCTGCCAGACCCCGTTCTATCAGCGCCTGCGGGTGGAGCTGCAACTGGGCTATGGCGTCTTCAGTGCCGTTCGCCAGCGCAACGGCCGGACGGGTCTGTTGTTCGGCGTGCAATCCCCCGGCGCGACAGTCACCGAGATACTTCAGCACATCGCACAATTCCTTGAGCACCTGCCCGAACAACTCCAGGCACTCGACGAGCCCAGCTGGAATGATCAGCGACAGGCCCTGGCTCAACAGTTGCAGCCCGCGACCCTGCCTCAGGAACAGGCCATGGAGCTGTTGTGGCAGGCAAAACTGGCCGGCCACTCGTCGGATTACCTGCCGCAGTTGCAAGGCTGCATAGAGGCCCTGACGCCCGCCATCGTGATCCAGGCCGCCCGCCAACTCAGAGAGGCTGCCGGCGGCTGCAGCGCGCTGGCCAACAGGCCGTGCCCGGGTGCACCCTGGCAAGTGGCAGAATGATCATTACCAGCGCTGCAATGAGCTTTCTTCAGAATTGCGGGCAACCTTTAGTGGGAATTTAGTAAGATAGCCTCCTAAGCATCTGAACATCTCCCGCCGGAGGTGGACTATATGTATAGGCAACACCCGTCCCACCCACCTCAAAGGAGCAATTTTATGACCTGGTCCAAACCTGCTTACACTGACCTGCGTATCGGCTTCGAAGTCACCATGTACTTCGCCAGCCGCTAATTTCTGCCTCTGGCCAGAAACGCAGCGCAACGCCTCGGCCCGTCCGGGGCGTTTTTATTTTCAGTTCTCCGTCCTTTTTTCAGTCTTGAGCCCAGGGAGCGTCCATGTTTGTCCAGATTCTAGGTTCCGCCGCCGGCGGTGGTTTTCCGCAGTGGAACTGCAACTGTGTGAACTGCGCCGGATTTCGCGACGGTAGCCTGCGGGCCCAGGCGCGCACTCAATCGTCCATCGCGATTTCCGATGACGGGGTAAACTGGGTGCTGTGCAACGCCTCTCCGGATATCCGCGCGCAGTTGCAAAGCTTCGCCCCCATGCAACCGGGCCGCGCACTGCGGGACACCGGCATCGGCGCCATCATCCTCATGGACAGCCAGATCGACCATACCACCGGCCTGCTCAGCCTGCGTGAAGGCTGCCCGCACCAGGTCTGGTGCACCGACATGGTCCATGAAGACCTGAGCACCGGTTTCCCGCTGTTCAAGATGCTCAGCCACTGGAACGGCGGCCTGAGCTGGAACCGCATCGAGCTGGACCAGAGCTTCAGCATCCCCGCCTGCCCCAACCTGCGCTTCACGCCGCTGCCCCTGCGCAGCGCAGCGCCGCCCTATTCGCCCCACCGTTTCGACCCGCACCCGGGGGACAACATCGGCCTGATCGTCGAAGACCTGCGCAGCGGCGGCAAACTCTTCTACGCGCCGGGCCTGGGCAAGGTCGACGCGCCACTCCTGGAGATCATGGCCGCCAGCGATGTGCTGCTGGTGGACGGCACCCTGTGGGAAGACGATGAAATGCAGCGTCGTGGCGTGGGCACCCGTACCGGCCGGGAAATGGGCCACCTGGCGCAGAACGGCCCCGGCGGCATGCTCGAAGTGCTGGAACAGTTGCCGCGCCAGCGCAAGGTGCTGATACATATCAACAACACCAACCCGATCCTCGATGAAGACTCCGCCGAACGTGCCGAACTGGTACGCCGAAAGGTGGAAGTGGCTTACGACGGAATGAGTATTGAGCTGTAGGGCGAATCGCCCACAAGCTCGCCCCACGAGCCTTGGCCCCTTTGCGTAGGAGCGGGCTTGCCCGCGAAAGGGCTGCCCCCCGGAGAACACACATGACCGACACCCCGCTGTCCGCCGCCGAATTCGAGCAGGCACTGCGCGCCAAAGGCGCCTACTACCACATCCATCACCCTTATCACGTGGCGATGTATGAAGGCCGGGCGACCCGCGAGCAGATCCAGGGCTGGGTCGCCAACCGCTTCTATTACCAGGTGAACATCCCCATGAAGGACGCGGCGATCCTCGCCAACTGTCCGGACCGGGAGATTCGCCGCGAATGGATCCAGCGCCTGCTGGACCATGACGGCGCCCCGGGCGAGGACGGCGGCATCGAGGCCTGGCTGCGCCTGGGCCAGGCCGTGGGCCTGGACCCGGACCAGTTGCGCTCCCAGGAACTGGTGCTGCCCGGTGTGCGCTTTGCCGTGGACGCCTATGTCAATTTTGCTCGCCGGGCCAGTTGGCAGGAGGCGGCCAGCAGCTCGCTGACCGAACTGTTCGCGCCGCAAATCCACCAGTCGCGCCTGGACAGCTGGCCCCAGCATTACCCATGGATCGACCCCACTGGCTACGAGTACTTCCGCACCCGCCTGGGCCAGGCCCGCCGCGATGTCGAGCACGGCCTGGCGATCACCCTGCAGCACTACACCACCCGTGCCGGCCAGGAACGCATGCTGGAAATTCTCCAGTTCAAACTGGACATCCTTTGGAGCATGCTCGACGCCATGAGCATGGCCTATGAACTGAACCGCCCGCCCTATCACAGCGTCACCGATCAGCGGGTCTGGCATAAGGGGATCACCCTATGAGTTTCGACCGCAGTAAAACCCCACGCTGGCGCCCCGGCTACCGCTTCCAGTATGAACCGGCGCAAAAGGGCCACGTCCTGCTGTACCCCGAGGGCATGATCAAGCTCAACGACAGTGCCGCCCTGATTGGCGGCCTGATCGATGGCGAACGTGACGTGGCGGCGATCATCAGCGAGCTGGAAATCCAGTTCCCGGGGGTGGCCGAGCTCGGTGAAGATATCGAGCAGTTCATGGAGGTCGCCCGTGCTCAGCACTGGATCGAACTCGCCTGAACCGGCGGTTCTGCCCGGCAAACCGGAAGTTGGCCTGCCGCTGTGGCTGCTGGCCGAGCTGACCTACCGCTGCCCGCTGCAGTGCCCCTACTGCTCCAACCCCCTGGACTTCGCCGAGCAGGGCAAGGAGCTGAGCACCGAGCAGTGGATCAAGGTATTTCGCGAAGCGCGGGAAATGGGTGCAGCGCAGCTGGGTTTCTCCGGCGGCGAGCCGCTGGTGCGCCAGGACCTGGCCGAACTGATCGGCGAGGCGCGCAAGCTGGGCTTCTATACCAACCTGATCACCTCCGGCATCGGCCTCACCGAGCAGAAGATCAGCGACTTCAAGAAAGCCGGCCTGGACCATATCCAGATCAGCTTCCAGGCCAGCGACGAACAGGTGAACAACCTGCTGGCCGGTTCGAAAAAAGCCTTCGCGCAGAAGCTGGAAATGGCCCGTGCGGTCAAGGCCCACGGCTATCCGATGGTGCTGAACTTCGTCACCCACCGGCACAACATCGACAAGATCGACCGCATCATCGAGCTGTGCATCGCCCTGGAAGCCGATTTCGTCGAGCTCGCCACCTGCCAGTTCTACGGCTGGGCCCAGCTCAACCGCGTGGGCCTGCTGCCGACCAAGGAACAACTGGTGCGCGCCGAGCGCATCACCAACGAATACCGCGCCAGGCTGGAAGCCCAAGGGCATCCCTGCAAGCTGATCTTCGTCACTCCGGACTACTACGAGGAGCGCCCCAAGGCCTGCATGAATGGCTGGGGCAGCATCTTCCTCACCGTGACTCCGGACGGCACCGCACTGCCCTGCCACGGCGCGCGGCAGATGCCGGTGCAGTTCCCCAATGTGCGCGACCACAGCATGCAGCACATCTGGTACGACTCATTCGGTTTCAACCGCTTTCGCGGGTACGACTGGATGCCCGAACCCTGCCGCTCCTGCGACGAGAAGGAAAAGGACTTCGGCGGCTGCCGCTGCCAGGCCTTCATGCTCACCGGAGATGCCAGCAATGCCGATCCGGTGTGCAGCAAATCGCCACACCATGGGATGATCCTCCAGGCCCGTGAAGAATCTGAAACGGCCACCCACACCATCGAGCAACTGGCTTTTCGCAATGAACGAAACTCCCGCCTCATCGCCAAGGGTTGAGCCCTTCAGCGCCAGCCAGGCCACTACGGCCGGGGTCGACTTTGCTGAACTGCAACTGACGACCCACGGCCTGTTCTGGAATGAATATCGTCCCGAGGACGGCCGCTGTCGGATCTGGCAGTGGCATCAGGGCCAGGCCCAGTGCCTGACGCCAACCGGCTTCAGCGTGCGCAGCAGGGTCTATGAATACGGTGGTGGCGCCTTCTGCCTCAGCGATGATGCCCTGCTGTTCGTCAACGAGGCGGACCAGCAGCTGTATCGCCAGCCCCTGGCCGGTGGAGCGCCCAGCGCCTTGACTCAAGGCACGTGCCGCTACGGTGACCTGCGATACCACTCTGGCCAGGTGCTGGCCGTCGAGGAGTGCGCCGAACAACACCAACTGGTGAGCATTGACAGCGTCACCGGTCAACGCCGGCTACTGGCTGCCGGGGCCGACTTCTATGCCGCTCCTACCCTCAGCCCCGATGGTCTGCGCCTGGCCTGGATCGAGTGGGACCGGCCCCATCAACCTTGGACCAGCACCCGCCTGATGCTTGCTGAGCGCCTGGGCAACGGGACCTGGGGGGATCCCCGCTGCGTGGCGGGCGATGGCGAGCCAGAGTCACTGCAACAGCCGCGCTTCGACCAGCACGATCATCTGTATTGCCTCAGCGATCGCGGCGGTTTCTGGCAACCCTGGACCGAGTCGAGCGATGGTTTGCGGCCGTTGCCCAGCACCGCCGCGGACCATGCCCCGGCGCCTTGGCAACTGGGAAGTTGCACCTGGCTGCCCCTGGGCGGCGATGCCTGGTTTGGCAGCTGGACCGAGCAGGGTTTTGGCCGCCTCGGGCTGCGTCAGGACGACGGTTTCCAGCAGGACTTTAGCGGCGACTACAGCCGCTTCCGCAGCCTGGCGCTGGACCAGCACTACCTGTACTGCATCGCGGCCTCGCCTGTCAGCCCCTCGGCCGTTATCGCCATAGACCGCAAGACCCGGCAGGTCCAAGTCCTGGCGGGAGGGATTGCCCCTCTGCCGGCGGAACGCATCAGCCGCCCGCAGACCCTGTGCTACCCCAGCGGCGACGGCCAGGCCCACGGTTTCTTCTACCCGGCCATGAACGGTGTCAACCGGCCGCCCCTGGTGGTGTTCATCCACGGCGGCCCGACTTCGGCCTGTTACCCGATACTCGACCCGCGTATCCAGTTCTGGACCCAGCGCGGCTTTGCCGTGGCCGACCTGAACTACCGCGGCAGCACCGGATATGGCCGGGCCTATCGCCAGGCCCTGCACCTGCGCTGGGGCGAGGTGGATGTGCAAGACGCCTGCGCCGTGGTGGCCCACCTGGATGAGCAGGGGCTGATCGATCCGCAACAGGCATTCATACGCGGCGGCAGCTCGGGGGGCTACACCACCCTCTGCGCCCTGGCCTTCGCCAAGGTCTTCTGCGCCGGGGCCAGCCTCTACGGAGTCAGCGATCCGATCAGCCTGGCCCGCGCCACCCACAAGTTCGAAGGCGACTACCTGGACTGGCTGATCGGCGATCCTGAACGCGACAGCGAACGTTATCTGGCCCGTACTCCCCTGGCCCACGCCAGCAGCATCGGCGTGCCGGTGGTGTTTTTCCAGGGCGAGCAGGATGCGGTGGTGGTGCCCAAGCAGACTCGCGACATGCTCAAGGCACTACAGGACCAGGGCATCGCCGCCGAGGCCCACTACTATCCCGATGAGCGCCACGGCTTTCGCAAGGCCAGCAACCAGGCCCACGCCCTGGAGCAGGAGTGGCGGTTTTACCGCCGAGTGTTGCAGGCACAGCACTGATCAGCTACTGCCCGTTCCCCTGGAACGGGCAGACCATCAGCGTTTAGCGATGATGTACACCGCATGCACGATCCCCGGAATGTAGCCGCACAGGGTCAGCAGGATGTTCAGCCAGAAAGCGCCGCCAAACCCCACTTGCAGGAAGACCCCCAGGGGCGGCAAGAGAATGGCAAAGATGATGCGGATCAAGTCCATGGGCAGCTCCTGATAACAATCGGCTCGAATGAGCCTTACCTGCAATCGACCTTGGCCATACGCCAGGGTTCAGAGCGATTCGAGGCCGCGCTGCCACTCGGGCGAGGATCTGGAGGCCATGTCCCTGCACCACGCTCAACAGCTTGATGGCCATGGCGCCCGTACAACGAGCCGGTACTTGAAGGAGGTTGCAAGAACAAAGAAGGGGTTTGAAAAAGCTGGAGATAAAAAAACGCCCCGTGCGAAAAATCGGACACGGGGCGATGCGTTATACCGCGAGACGGTTCAGGAAGTCAGTCAACGTAAGGTCGCATGTGGCCCGGAAAGGTAATCCAGCACCCGGAACAGAGTGGGTGCCAGACCACTGCAATGCGGGATTCCGGCGAGAATCGCCTGTTGATCCTCGACGCTATCGGGCTCGGCGCTGTGTTCAGCGCTCAGCCAACCGTTGGGGCGCGCCTGCAAAAGTGCCTCGATGCTGTGCAAGTCGCTCTGCAACAGGCATTGCAAGCCGATGGCCCGCTCCTGCCAGATAAAGCCCTGGTGATCGCAGGCCGCCGAGCGATAGAGCGGCAACGCGCCCTTGGGCAGATCGAAGCTTTCGCCGTGCCAATGAAAGGCCATCAGACGTTCCGGCAAGGCCAGCCCCAGAGGCGAGTCCTGGGCATTGGGGTACTTTTCCACAGGCCACCAGCCAATCTCCCGCGCTGCACTGGGGCGAACCTGAGCTCCCAGCGCCTGCGCCAGGAGCTGGCCACCCAGGCCGATGCCCAGCACGCGCTTGCCGGCAGACAGGGCCTTGCGCAACAGGCGTTTTTCCGCAGCCAGCCACGGAGTCTGGGCCTCGTCGTGCACACTCATGGGCCCACCCAGAGCGATCAGCAGGTCGAAACTGTCGAGCCGCGGCAAACGTGCCTGGGCGTACAGATGGCAGATGTGCACGGCGCTCGCCCGCTCCAGCAGCCACTGGTTGATCCGCCCCGGTCCGGAGGCAGGCGAATGTTGCAGGATCAGTACACGCATCAGACGGCCACTCCCTTGCGACAGTGCAATTGCGCCGTGCGCACCCGGGAAAAAGCCCGAGCCAGGCGCAGGAGCATTTCGTCGATATTGCCTTTGCTGACACTCAATGCCGGGGTAAAACGCAGGCAGTCCGGTTGCGGCGCGCTGAGCAGCAAGCCTTCATGCAAGGCGGCCTTGACCACCGCGTCGGCGGACTCATCCGCCAGGGTCATGCCCCACAACAAACCCTGCCCCCGCACTTGGCCCTGTGCATACCGGCTCGCCAGGCGGGTCAGTTCCTGCCCCAGGTACTGGCCGTTATGGCGCGCCTGCTGAAGAAAGCCATGCTCCTGCAAGCTGTCCAGAACCGCCAGGCCGGCCGAGGTCATCAGCGCATTGCCATGGTGAGTGCCATCCAGCTCGCCCGCCTCGAAACAGCAGGCCTTGCCCCGTGCCAGCAACGCCGCCAGTGGCACGCCACCGCCGAGCCCCTTGCCCAGAGCGATGATGTCGGCACGCACGCCATACAGCTGTTCGGCCAGCAGGGTGCCGCAGCGGCCGATGCCAGTCTGGACCTCATCGAGAATCAGCAGGATGCCCAGTTCACGGCACAGGCGCTCGACACCCTTGAGGTAATGCTCGGTCGCCGGAATGACACCAGCCTCACTCTGGATCGGCTCCAGCATGATCGCCACGGTTTGCGCATCCACCGCTGCGTGCAAAGCCGGCAGATCGTTGAACGGCACCTGGCTGAAACCCGGCAGCCCGGGGCCGAAACGATTGCCCGGAGCGCCGCTGCCAGCCGCCGACAACGCAGCAAAGCCACGACCATGGCAGCTCTGGCTGGCGGTGATGATGCCAGCCGCGCCGCCACGATGCAGTTGCCCCCATTTACGCGCCAGCTTGATTGCGGCCTCGCAAGCTTCAGTGCCGCTGCTCAGCAGGTAGGCCTGGTCGCTGCCGGTGCTGCGGCACAGGCGATCGGCCAGCTTGAGCATGCCACGGTTGTAGAACCCGGAACCCGGGTTGATCAGCGACTGCGCCTGCTCGGCAAGCGCGGCGACCAGGACCGACGGGCTGTGGCCAAGACTGTTGGCGGCCCCGGCCTGGGTGAAGTCCAGGTAAGTACGGTCTTCACTGTCCCACAGCCAAGAGCCCTGGCCGCGCACGAAGACCGGTTGGGGACGCTGCACACTGGGCATCAGGCACTCGTTGGAAAAGGCCGGGGCCGAAGCGTTTGCATAGGGCTCGGCGGCCAGATCTTCCAGGCTCGGCACAGTGCGGCGCAGGTTGAACAGATTCATGCCCGCAGGCCCTCCAGCGGCAGCCCCAGCAGGCGCGCGGACCAGTCTTCAACCCGGCCAGTACGCATGCGCTTGATAGCGATATCACGCCAGCGCGAGGAAAGCGCCGGGCAATCAATGAGGGTTTTCAAGCCAGCATGTTCCAGAGGTTCCTGGAAAAAACAGCGCAGGGCCCAGGCCACGGTGAGGCCGGGGTAACTGCGCTGAATCAGTTCAAAAGGTTCATCCGCTTGTACGAAACCTGGCTTGAGGACCCGGTAAAACCAGCCGCAACGACCATTGTCCTGGGCCTGTTGCGGCAGATTGGCCAGGCTCCAGCGATGGCTCAGGCGATAGCAGGGCGAACGCGGCTGGCTGACCTGCAATAGCGCACCGCCCCAGCGAAACAGATCGCCCAGGCACACCTGTTCTTCGGTGAGGCCATGGGTGGACAGGTTTTCACCGAAGGCCGGCGCGCACCAGGCGAACTGTGGGTAACGTTTGCGCCAGTGGTCATAGTGTTCAGCGGGGTAATGATGCAAGGCGCGCTCGGGACCGGTGTGAAAGCGCGGATCGCCGTGCTCATCGCTGCCCAGGCCTTGTGGCCACAACCAGAGTCGGTTGGCAACCGGGTACTTGTCAGTGTCGCTGACCAGACCCTGGCCGAGATTTTTTGCCTTGCCTATGTAAACACCATCGACGTAAACGGTATTCATTGCCCTTCGTGGCCCTGTAAGCCTTGTGAATAGGCGCTAGACTAGGCCCCTCCGGGGCTTCGGGCCATTTCGTTTTTTAAGCTTTTTCGATAAGAAATACTTATGGATTTTAAGCAGCTGCGTTATTTCGTCGCGGTGTATGAAGAAGGTCATGTGGGACGTGCCGCCGAACGGCTGTCGATCTCGCAACCGGCGCTTTCCCAGCAGATCCGCCAGCTGGAACAGAACCTCGACGTCAGCCTGTTCGAGCGCAGCAGTAAACGCCTGTTGCCGACACTGGCGGCGCATACGCTGTACAACCACGCCCTGCCCCTGCTCGACGGCTTGCAACAGGCCCGCGAAGCCTTGCGCAACTTCAAGGGCCAGGCGCTGCGCACCTTGGCGATCGGCGTACTGCAAACCGTGCATACCAGCCTGGTGCCGCAGATGCTTGAGCGTGTACGCAAGGCCCAGCCCCATCTTGTGGTGCAGATCTATGAATTGACCGGCCTGGAGATCGAAAGACGCCTGCTCAATGGCTCGCTGGATATCGGCATCAGCTACTTGCCGCCACGCCAGCCAGGTCTGCATGGGGTACCGCTGTACGAAGATGAACTGACCCTGGTCATCCCGGAGCAGCATCCGCTGCGCGAGTTCAAGAAGGTCTCCATGAGCCAGGCAGCAGAGTTGCCGATGCTGTTGTTGGGAGAGGAGTTCCAGATCCGTCAGATCTGGCAGGCTCAACTGGCCAATCTGGGGCGGCGCCCGCAGGTGCAGGCGGAGCTGAACAACATGGCCGGGATTCTCGACAGCCTGCCCCATACACGGCTGGCCACCGTGCTTCCCGGGCGCTCCCAACAGCAGCACGGCAACAAGGAACTGTTGTGGAAACCACTGAGCGAGCCCAGGGTGCCGCTAAAAGTGGGGTTGGTCTGCCGGGATCTGCAGCGTCAACAGGGGACGCTGGAGCTGCTGCGCAGCTTGTTGGAAGACTCGATGAATGCGCAGGAGCCGCGCCTGGGGGGAACTTCCGCCGTGGAGGTGCCGGGATAAGCCCGCCAAAATAAAAAACCCGGACAAAAGAAAACCCCGCCGAAGCGGGGCTTTGCAGACTGTTTCCCTGACATCCTTTTCACTCCACCATCCTGGCGGAATCCTACGTGTCCGTGTTGTTGCTTTGCGCTTCCTGCGCGACGTCCATGTGAAGTAGATTAGCTTCAGCCGTCATCTACCGATATGGACGATCAGCAGCACGTTATGTAAGAGATGACTTACAAACGCCCTTGCTGGTTAAAACTGCTCAGCCTGCAACAGGAACAGCGATTCGCTACCGGCCTTGACCGAGGCGCTAAGCGAGTGGATACGCGGCAGCAGGCGGGCGAAGTAGAACCGCGCCGTCCCCAGTTTGCTGGCATAGAAGTCGTCTTCCTGCTCCTTGCCCAACGCAGCCTTGGCCATCAGTGCCCACATGTAGGCGTAGGCGGTGTAGCCAAATACCTGCAGGTATTCCACCGACGCTGCCCCGATTTCGTTGGGGTTGCTGGCGGACCGGTCCAATACCCAGGCGGTCAGCTCATCCAGATTGTCCAGCGCCGCGTTCAGCGGGCGGGTGAACTCCCCCCATTGCTCATCCGCCGTAGCGGTGAAATGGCGGATCTCGTCGGCGAACAGCTTATAGAACGCACCGCCGCTCCCGACGATCTTGCGTCCCACCAGATCCAGAGCCTGGATACCGTTGGTGCCCTCGTAGATTTGGGTAATCCGTACATCGCGTACCAGTTGTTCCTGGCCCCACTCACGGATATAGCCGTGGCCGCCGAAGATCTGCTGGCCATGAACCGTGGTTTCCAGACCCAGGTCGGTCAGGAAAGCCTTGGCCACCGGGGTCAGCAAAGCCACCAGGCTTTCCGCGCGCTTGCGGGTATCCGGATCTTCGCTGAACTTGGCGGTATCCAATTGCATCGCCACATAGGTGGAAAATGCCCGGCCGCCTTCGTTTGCAGCCTTCATGGTCAGCAGCATGCGCCGCACATCCGGGTGCACAATGATCGGGTCGGCTACCTTGTCCTTGGCTTGCGGGCCGGTAGGCGAGCGGCTCTGCAGGCGATCACGAGCATATTCAATAGCGTTCTGGTAGGAACGCTCGCCAGTGGCCAGCCCCTGGATACCTACCCCCAAACGCTCGTAGTTCATCATGGTGAACATGGCCGCCAGGCCCTTGTTCGGTTCACCCACCAGGTAACCGATGGCCTGATCGAAGTTCATCACGCACGTGGCCGAAGCCTGGATGCCCATCTTGTGCTCGATCGAACCACAGGTCACCGGGTTGCGCTCGCCCAGGCTGCCATCGGCATTGACCATGAACTTGGGCACCAGGAACAGGGAAATACCCTTGGGACCAGCCGGCGCATCCGGCAGCTTGGCCAGCACCAGGTGAATGATGTTTTCCGTCAGGTCGTGCTCACCACCGGTAATGAAGATCTTGGTTCCGCTGATGGCATAGGAGCCGTCGGCCCGAGGCTCGGCCTTGGTGCGGATAATCCCCAGATCGGTACCGGCATGGGGCTCGGTCAGGCACATGGAGCCTGCCCAGACACCGGCATACATGTTCGGCAGGTAGGTGGCTTTCAGCTCTTCGCTGGCATGGGCGTTGATCGACAGGCAGGCCCCGGCAGTCAGCATCGGGTACAGACCAAAGGCCAGGCTCGCGGAGTTGACTATTTCCTCGACCTGGGCCGATACCGCCTTGGGCATGCCCATGCCGCCGAACTCGGGATCGCCACCCACGCCGACCCAACCACCTTCGGCGTAGGTCTGATAGGCCTGTGGGAAACCTTCAGGGGTGGTCACCTCGGTGTTGTCCCAGTGGCAACCTTCCTCGTCGGCACCGCGACTCAGCGGAGCAATGCTTCTGGCGGTGACTTTGCCCGCTTCCTCCAGAATCGCCTCGACCGTCTCGACATCCACAGTCTCAGCCAGAGCCGGCAACTGGGCCCAGAGTTTGGCGACCTCGAAAACTTCATTGAGGACGAAGCGCATATCGCGCAAGGGCGCTTTGTAGTCAGCCATGGCAAACCTCGCAAGAACTAAAAAAGCGGGCCGAAACGGACCCATTTAGAAAACCAGAGTGTACCCGAACAACTTTTGCGACACATAGGGTCAACTAGTGACCTTTATGTAATTTTTGGTCACAGATATTCCCAAGCACGAAAAAACCCGCAGCAGCGGGCTTTGTTCGTGCCGCCCTAGCAGTTACAAGGCGAACAACTGCGCGGGAAGCTTCATCAGGCAATCACTGCCGGCCTCGATGGCCGCCCGATGAGCCCCCGTACGGGGCAGCAGGCGCTTGAAATAGAACTCGCAGGTGATCAGCTTGGCGGTGGCGAAGTCCTGGTCGCCCTGCCCGGCGTCCAGTTGCTGCTGGGCGACCAAAGCCATGCGCAACCAGAAATAAGCCAGGACGATGTAGCCGCTGTACATCAGGTAATCAAAGGCCGCGGCCCCCACTTCGTCGGGGTTGTTCATGGCTGCCATGCCGACCTTGGTGGTCAACTCGCCCCACTGACGGTTCAAGGCATCGAGTTGCGCGACATAAGCCTGGAGCTGCGGATGCTCGGCATGCGCGCTGCAGAACTTGTGCACAATCCGGGTAAAGCCCAGCAGCAGCTTGCCCTGGCTGCCCAGCACCTTGCGGCCCAGCAGGTCCAGGGCCTGGATGCCATTGGTACCTTCATAGATCGGCGCAATGCGGCAATCACGTACCAACTGCTCCATGCCCCATTCGCGAATAAACCCATGACCGCCGAACACCTGCATGCCGTGGTTGGTCACTTCCAGCCCGGTCTCGGTCATGAAGGCCTTGCAGATCGGGGTGAGGAACGCCAGGAGGTTCTCGGCGTCCTGGCGCTGGGCTTCATCGCGGCTCAGATGCGCCACATCCAGCAACTGGGCGGTGAAGTAGGCCAGGGCCCGGTTGCCTTCGTTGAACGCCTTCATGGTCAGCAGCATGCGCCGCACATCAGGGTGGACGATGATCGGGTCCGCCGCCTTGTCCGGAGACTTGGGGCCGGTCAGCGACCGCATCTGCAAACGATCGTTGGCGTATCTGATCGCCCCCTGGAAGCTGGTTTCACCCAGACACAGGCCCTGCATTCCGGTCCCCAGGCGGGCGTGGTTCATCATGGTGAACATGCAGTTCAGGCCTTTGTTGGCCTGACCAATCAGAAAGCCCCTGGCACCGTCGAAGTTCAGTACACAGGTCGCGGACGCCTTGATCCCCATCTTGTGCTCGATGGAGCCGCAGCTCACGCCATTGCGCTCGCCGGCCTCACCTGCCGCATCCGGCAGGAACTTGGGCACGATGAACAGCGAAATACCCTTGGTTCCGGCCGGCGCGTCCGGCAGCTTGGCCAACACCAGGTGAACGATGTTCTCGCTCATGTCGTGCTCGCCGGCGGAGATGAAGATCTTGCTCCCCGTCACCGCATAGCTGCCGTCTGCCTGGGGCACCGCGCGAGTCTTGATGATGCCAAGATCAGTGCCGCAATGGGCTTCGGTCAGGCACATGGTGCCGGTCCATTGCCCGGCGGTGAGCTTGCCCAGGTACAACTGCTTCTGTTCCGCGCTGCCGTGGGCATGAATAGCCGACATGGCACCGTGGGTCAGGCCCGGGTACATGCCCCAGGAGGTGTTGCTGGAGCCCACCATCTCGCTGATCACCAGCCCCAGCGAGTGGGGCAGTCCCTGGCCGCCATAGGCCGGATCGGCGGCCAACCCGTGCCAGCCGCCTTCAACGTACTGGGCGAAGGCCTGCTTGAAGCCCTTGGGCGTGGTGACCACGCCGTTATCAAAGTGGCAACCTTCCTCGTCACCGGAACGGTTCAACGGGGCCAGGACGTTTTCGCAGAATTTCGCGCCTTCCTCGAGGATGGCACTGACCATGTCCGGGCTGGCGTCAGTGGCCCCCAACGCCGCGTAACTGGCATGAAAGTCGAAGACGTGATCGATCAGAAAGCGCATGTCGCGCAAGGGGGCTTGATACTCGGGCATGGTGGTTTCTCCGGCAGCAGATCAGACCAACCTACTGCCGCCGCCCTCAGCCTGCCAATGACTGTGCAGGCGCTGAATGCGCCATCATCACTCAACCCGCAGCTGTATCCATGCGCACCGCACCGCGGCGGTTCTGCCCGAATGCAATGACACAGTTACGCCCCGCCCCCTTGGCGCTGTAGAGCGCCTGGTCTGCAGCCTTGAGCACTTCCTCCGGAGTCCGGTGCTCTGCCAGCCGCTCGGCGACGCCGATACTGATGGTCACCGAGACACTGGACGCGGCAGCGACACCGCGACGCTGGCGACCCTGCTGGTCGTCCTGAGGGCGGTTGTCCTGATTACGCAGTTGAATGTTGTAGGTGGCGATGATCTCGCGAATCATCTCCAGATGCGGCATGCATTCGTCCATGGTCTTGCCGGCGAACACCACGGCAAACTCCTCGCCTCCGTAACGGTAGGCCCGGCCGCCCCCGGTGACTTTCGAGAGCTTGCTGGCCACCAGGCGCAACACCTGGTCGCCCACATCGTGCCCGTGGGTGTCATTGAATTTCTTGAAGTGATCGACGTCGGTCATCGCCAGCACATAGTTGCGCCCCAGGCGCTGCATGCGCTCATTAAGCGCCCGACGTCCCGGCAGGCCGGTCAGCTCGTCGCGGAACGCCATCTGGTAGGCCTCGTGGGCGACAGCAGCAGCGATCATCAGCATCACCTGGCTGCACATGATGTTCAGGGTGAACGGCAGGATGAAGGTCTTGGGCAGCATCCAGAACAGCCCCAGAAGCCCCACCAGCTGCGCCGCGTGCAGCGGACGCGGGCTGCGCCAGTACTGGATCGCCAGCAGCAGGAAGGCTGCGAAGAACACTGGATACGACAACTGGATCAAACTCATCCAACTGCCATGCAGGGCCGGCCAGCGGATCTCCGCCAACCAGTTCAGCAGAGCCTGCGGGTAACTCTGCTCGAGCCCCAGAGCCACACTGCCGAAAGCCAGCAGCACGGCAAAACGCGCCACCATGTCCTGGAACAGGTGCGTGCGCTCCTGCCAGGCAGCGAACAGGCCGAACAACAGGGGCAGCAACAGGCAGCAGAGATGGAACACCACCGCCGCGTCTTCCCGGACCCTGCCGTTGTCCCGGTAGTAGTCGGTCTGGGTGTCCAGCAGGAAATAGGCGATGTACACGGTGACCATCAAGAACAGTTCGCGCTGGCGCCGATACACCGCACAATACGCCCCGCCCAGCAACAGCACCAAGGTTGGCAGCACGTTGAACAGCGAGGTGAAGAAGACGTTGAGGTCCTTGACGTAGGCGGCCGCCAGCCCCGCAAGCAGAAGCAGTAAAGACGGTACAAAGTGACTGAAACGTACAGCGAAAGAACGCGGCAAGGGTAAAACTCCGACCCGGCTGATCAATGAATGGCATTGTGCCTTCATTTGTTGAAGTTAAGCACACGCGGTGTGATGGACATCACATTGCCATCTCTTTAACGGCAGGAAATCGCTTCTGCTTAGCGATTTAGTCGGGAATTTTCATGAAGATTCTGCGGGCATAAAAAAACCGCTCGCCCCAAGGGGCGAACGGCTTTTCGAACCACTGCGGTCGGGCTTAGTAAGCCAGGCCGAAGTCTTCTTCCTTCATGTCCATCAGGTTGTTGGCACCCGAAAGCATGGTTGCAACGTGAGTGCGGGTACGCGGCAGGATGCGCTGGAAGTAGAAACGCGCAGTCTGCAGCTTGGCGGTGTAGAACGCCTCTTCGGTGGTGCCGGCTGCCAGCTTTTCTGCCGCCAGGCGTGCCATGTCGGCCCAGAAGTAGGCCAGGCAGGCATAACCGGAGTACATCAGGTAGTCCACGGAGGCCGCGCCGACTTCTTCGCGATCTTTCATGGCAGCCATACCGACCTTCATGGTCAGCTCGCCCCATTCTTTGTTCAGTGCAGCCAGGGGTGCGACGAATTCCTTGACGGCTTCGTTGCCTTCGTTGTTCTGGCAGAACTTGTGGACGATCTTGGTAAAGCCTTTCAGAGCCTCGCCCTGAGTCATCAGCACTTTACGGCCCAGCAGGTCGAGTGCCTGGATACCGGTGGTGCCTTCGTACAGCATCGAGATACGGCTGTCGCGAACGTTCTGCTCCATGCCCCACTCGGCGATGAAGCCGTGGCCGCCATAGATCTGCACACCGTGGTTGGCGGATTCAAAACCAACTTCAGTCATGAACGCCTTGGCGATCGGAGTCATGAACGCCAGCAGTGCGTCGGCTTTCTTCTTCTCTTCTTCATCCACACCGTACTTGACGATATCGACCTGCTTGGCAGTGAAGTAGACCATTGCCCGGTTGCCTTCGGCGAAGGCCTTCATGGTCAGCAGCATGCGGCGCACGTCAGGGTGCACGATGATCGGGTCGGCAGCCTTGTCCGGCGCTTTCGGGCCAGTCAGGGAGCGCATTTGCAGGCGATCGCGAGCGTACTTCAGGCCGCCCTGGAAGCCGATTTCGGCATGGGCCAGGCCTTGCAGAGCGGTACCCAGGCGCGCGGTGTTCATGAAGGTGAACATGCAGTTCAGGCCTTTGTTCGCCGGGCCGATGAGGAAACCGGTGGCCGCGTCGAAGTTCATCACGCAGGTGGCGTTACCGTGGATCCCCATCTTGTGCTCCAGGGAACCACAGCTCACGGCGTTGCGCTGACCTACGCTGCCATCAGCGTTAGGCAGGAACTTGGGCACGATGAACAGCGAAATACCCTTGGTACCGGCCGGTGCGTCCGGCAGGCGGGCCAGAACGATGTGGACGATGTTGTCGGCCATATCGTGTTCACCGGCAGAGATGAAGATCTTGGTGCCAGTGACTTTGTAGGAACCATCGGCCTGAGGTTCGGCCTTGGTGCGCAGCATGCCCAGGTCGGTGCCGCAGTGCGGCTCGGTCAGGCACATGGTGCCGGTCCACTCGCCGGACACCAGCTTGGTCAGGTAGGCCTCTTGCTGCTCGGCAGTACCGTGTTCGGAAATGGTGTTCATCGCGCCATGGGACAGGCCAGGGTACATGCCCCACGACCAGTTGGCTTCGCCAACCATTTCGCTGACCGCCAGGCCCAGGGATTCAGGCAGGCCCTGACCACCGTGCTCAACGTCGTGAGCCAGGCTTGGCCAGCCGCCTTCGACGAATTGCTTGTAGGCTTCCTTGAAGCCGGTAGGGGTCTTAACGCCGGATTCACTCCAGGTGCAACCTTCCAGGTCGCCCACACGGTTCAGCGGAGCCAGCACCTGCTCACAAAACTTGGCACCTTCCTCGAGAATGGCGTCAACCATGTCCGGAGTGGCGTCCTGGCAAGCCGGGAGGCTCTGATAATGCGCCTCATAGCCGAGCAGCTCGTCACGAACGAAGCGAATATCACGCAAGGGGGCCTTGTAGTCAGGCATAGCGATAAACCTCTGCTGATGTAACCGGGAATGAACAACCGCGTTGAGTTTTTATAGCGGTCAAACAGTTGTTTGAAACATACGTTTACGCCCAAATCTTGTCAAGCGTCGCGCCAATGCCTTTCGTCATCGAAACAAAATGCATACGCAGGCGAACACCCACGGCACTGCCATGAAGTGTAGGAGCCGACGCACCGGCAATCAGTCAGGGAAAGGAATCAGCGAGAGCCGCTATCAACAGAAAAGGCATGAAAAAGCCCGGTCTCTCTGGGAGGCCGGGCTTTTGCAGAGGGTAATCAGGCGTAGGTATCGATCAGGGTGCCGAGGACTTCATCCGAGGCCTTGGCGACATTGACGCCCAGTTCTGCCTGGATCTTGCCCATGGACATCTCCACCATGCTGCTGGCCAGATCCGATTCCTGGCTGCGATCCACAGCGCGCAGGCGGTCAACCTGAACATCCGACGACTGGCTGCCGGCAGAGCGTTCAACTGCAGTGCTGGCAATCTGGCCGGCGGCTTGATCGACGCGATTCTGCCCGGTCTGGATAGCGTTCAGCCCGGCGTAGAAAGCGGTGTTCCCGGAGATTTGCATGGGAGAACTCGACCTTGAGAATGAGTGACAGGTGTCATTGAAGCAGACCCGTCAAGAAAACACCCGTCAAAAACACTAATGGCAATATGCCTTGCAATAGGCAAAATCTAGTCCAGCAGATCCAGTTGCAAATGCTCGGCCACCGCCTCGGCGCTGGCCGGCTTGAGTTTCGGCACCCTGCCCAGGCACGGGGCCGGCAAGCGCTCGGCCAGGGTTGCGAGGTTTTCCTCCAGACGAGAGGTCTTTGGATCGATGATATTGGCCACCCACCCCGCCAGTTGCAGGCCGTCCTGAGCGATGGCTTCGGCCGTCAGCAACGCATGATTGATGCAACCCAGACGCACGCCCACCACCAGGATCACCGGCAACCCCAGCGCCATGGCCAGATCCGACAGATTGTCCTGGTCTGCCAGGGGGACCCGCCAACCACCCGCGCCTTCAATCAGCGTGAAGTCCGCGCCCTTGGCCAGCAGATGGCGCATGGGCGTCAACAGCGACTGCACGGTCAGCGCAACCCCGGCCTCTCGCGCTGCCAGATGAGGGGCGATGGCCGGTTCGAAGGCAACCGGATTCACTTCTGCATAGGCCAACGGCAACGAAGACTGCGCCTGCAATGCCAGGGCATCGGCGTTACGCAGGCCCTTGGCCGTCAGCTCGCAACCCGAAGCCACCGGCTTGCCCGCAGCAGTACTCAGGCCGGCCAGACGCGCCGCATGCAGCAAGCCGGCCGCAATGGTGGTTTTCCCCACATCGGTATCGGTACCCGTAATGAAGTAGGCAGGGCTCATAGCGGTTTCTCCAGCACGGCATAGACCACTTGATAAGTCGCCGGCAGGCCCTTGGCCTGTCGGAAACCCTCGTAGGCATCGATCAACCCGGCGATCCGCGCCCGTCCGGTCAAGCCGCCCGGGCGTCCGGGATTGAGGTTGTGCGCGCCCAGGGCTTTCAACTCATGGGTCAGGCTGCGCACATCCGGGTAATACAGGACATGGGGCGCCTTTTCCAGACTGCGCACTTGCAAGCCACTGGCTTCACACAGCTGTCGATAATGTTCGAACTCACGGAAGCGATTGACGTGAACCTGGCCATCGACCTGCGCCCAACTTTCGCGCAGTTCCTGCAAAGTACCCACGCACAGGCTGGCAAAAGCCAGCACGCCGCCCGGCTTGAGCACCCGCATAGCCTCACTGAGCACAGCAGAGAAATCGTCGCACCACTGCACCGCCAGGCTAGAGAAGATCAATTGGCAACTGTCGCCTTGCAACGGCAGGCGTTCAGCATCCCCGGCGATGAAATGGTCCGCGCCACCCAAAGGCCGGGCGTGATTGAGCATGCCCTCGGCAATATCCAGGGCCAGCCCCTGGGCAGCACGGAAACGCTGCCCCAGCACCCGGCTGAAATGCCCGGTGCCGCAGCCCAAGTCCAGCCAGCACCGTGGCTCAAGGCCCGGGGGCAGACGGCTGAGCAATTGTTGCCCGACCGCACGCTGCAGCTCCGCGACACTGTCATAGCTGGCCGCCGCGCGGGAGAACGAAGCCGCGACCTGGCGCTTGTCAGGCAGGCGACCGGGAAAGGCAGTCAGAGAAAGGTCAGTCATCACCGGACTCATGCAAGAAAGCCTGGATCGCTCCCGCCACTCCATGGGGGTCCTCCAGGAGAAATCCGTGGCTGGCGTGTTCAATCAGGCCAACTTCAATATCCGGCAGCAAGGCCAGCAATTCACCGGCCGCCTCGGCAGGCACCAGAGCATCGAGCCCGGCAAACAAGTGCAACTGCGGCCCGCGAAAGCCTTGCAAGGCTTCGCGGGTATCCAACTGCGCCAGCAACTCCAGCCCGGCCATCAGCACCGCCGGCGCCGTGGTCGGCGCGCCGCTCAGGAGCAACCGCGACAGGCCTCGCGTGTCCGCGGCGCCCTGGGCGCAGAGCAAGGTAAAACGCTTGAGGGTGGTTCGCGGATCGGCCGCGCAGCCGGCCAGGAAGCCGTCGAAGGTTTCCCCGGCCATGGCACTGGCCCATTGTTCATGGGCGACAAAACTGGGATTGCTGGCCAGGGTCAGCAGGCCGCAGCAGCGCTCACCACGGCGCGCCGCCAGTTCCGACGCCAGCATGCCGCCGAGGGACCAGCCACCCAGCCAGGCATTGTCCGGCACGGCGTCATCGAGTTCGTCCAGCCAGTCCTGCGGGTCGCTGGAGGTCAACTCCGGCAAGGGCTCGATCTCCACCCGCAAGTGTTCATCCAGCCCCTGCAAGGCCGCCGCCAGAGGTTCCAGCGGCGACACGCCCAAGCCCCAGCCCGGCAACAGAATCAGTCGATCACGCATGGCTCGGCTCCGCTTGCAGTTCACTGAAACAGTCTGCCAACGCGCTTAACAATAGCTGCACCTGGGCCTCGCTGTGGGCCGCGGACAAGGTCACCCGCAGCCGCGCGCTGCCGGCCGGCACGGTAGGCGGGCGAATGGCGCTGACCATGATTCCCCGTTCACGCAGCATCTGCGACAGACGCACGGCCCGAGCACTGTCGCCCACCAGGATCGGCTGGATCGGGGTGAAACTGTCCATCAGCTGCAGGCCGATCTGCTCGGCGCCCTGGCGGAATTGACGGATCAAGGCCGCCAGGTGCTCGCGCCGCCAATGCTCGCTGCGCAGCAGCTCCAGGCTTTTCAGGGTGGCGCAGGCCAGGGCTGGCGGCTGACTGGTGGTGTAGATATAAGGCCGGGCAAACTGGATCAGGCTTTCGATCAGATCCTCGCTGCCGGCGACAAAGGCCCCGGCGGTGCCGATAGCCTTGCCCAGGGTGCCCACCAGTACCGGCACCTCATCCAGCCCCAGGCCGAAATGCTCCACCAGCCCGCCGCCATTGGCCCCCAGCGGCCCGAAACCATGGGCATCGTCCACCATCAGCCAGGCGCCACGGGCCTTGGTTGCCCGAGCCAGGGCCGGCAGATCGGCGACATCGCCGTCCATGCTGAACACCCCATCGGTGACCACCAGGGTATTGCCGGTGGCCTTTTCCAGACGCTTGGCCAGGCTGTGCGCATCGTTGTGCAGATAGCGGTTGAAGCGCGCACCGGAAAGCAGCCCCGCATCAAGCAGCGACGCGTGGTTGAGACGATCCTCCAGCACCGTATCGCCCTGCCCCACCAGCGCCGTCACCGCCCCCAGGTTGGCCATGTAGCCGGTGGTAAACAACAGCGCCCGAGGGCGGCCAGTGAGTTCGGCCAGCGCCTCTTCCAGGGCGTGATGGGGCGTGCTGTGGCCGATCACCAGATGGGAAGCACCACCGCCCACGCCCCAGCGGCTGGCACCGGAGCGCCAGGCTTCGATCACTTGCGGATGGTTGGCCAGGCCCAGGTAGTCGTTGTTACAAAAGGCCAGCAATGGCTGACCGTCGACCACCACTTGCGGCCCCTGGGGGCTCTGCAGCAGCGGGCGCTGGCGATAGAGGTGTTCGGCACGGCGAGCAGCAAGGCGCGCGGCGAGATCAAAAGACATGCAGGCCTCGATGTTGGCTTACGGACAGTTCATCGCCAGGAGCTGGCTTGCCGGCGAAGCAGGCGACGCGAAATCCATGAGGCTCGCGAGATTCGCCGGCAAACCGGCTCCTACGGCAGAAGGTCAGACGGCGGCGTTGTAGAACTGCTCGCTGCTTTTCTGCTCCACCAGGGCCTGTTCGATGGCGGCCTGGTGCACCTCGTCGGCGTGTTCTTCGCGGGCTTCGGGCTGGATGCCCAGGCGCGCGAACAACTGCATGTCCTTGTCGGCCTGCGGGTTGGCGGTGGTCAGCAACTTGTCGCCATAGAAAATCGAGTTGGCGCCGGCGAAGAACGCCAGGGCCTGCATCTGCTCATTCATCGCCTCACGGCCGGCCGATAGCCGCACATGGGATTGCGGCATGAGAATCCGCGCCACCGCGAGCATGCGGATAAAGTCGAAGGGGTCTACCTCTTCGGCATTTTCCAGCGGCGTACCCGCCACCTTCACCAGCATGTTGATCGGCACCGACTCCGGATGCTCCGGCAGGTTGGCCAGCTGGATCAGCAGGCCGGCGCGGTCATCCAGGGATTCGCCCATGCCGAGAATGCCGCCGGAACAGATCTTCATGCCCGCGTCACGCACATAGGCCAGGGTCTGCAGGCGCTCGCTGTAGGTGCGGGTGGTGATGATGTTGCCGTAGAACTCCGGCGAGGTATCGAGGTTGTGGTTGTAGTAGTCCAGGCCGGCCTTGGCCAGCGCCTCGGTCTGGTCCTGATCGAGACGGCCCAGGGTCATGCAGGTTTCCAGGCCCATGGCCTTCACGCCTTTGACCATCTCCAGCACATAGGGCATGTCCTTGGCCGAAGGGTGCTTCCAGGCCGCGCCCATGCAGAAACGGGTAGAACCGATGGCCTTGGCCCGGGCGGCCTCTTCCAGGACCTTCTGCACCTCAAGGAGCTTTTCCTTTTCCAGGCCGGTGTTGTAGTGACCGGACTGCGGACAATATTTGCAATCTTCCGGGCAGGCGCCGGTCTTGATCGACAGCAGCGTGGAAACCTGGACCCGATTGGCGTCGAAATGCGCGCGGTGCACCGTCTGCGCCTGGAACAGCAAGTCATTGAACGGCTGGACGAACAGGGCTTTGACTTCAGCCAAAGTCCAGTCATGACGCAGGGTGGCGGTGGTGCTGGCGCTCATGGGCGATTCCTTGATTATGCTTGGCAAGCGGCGCAGGACAGGAAAGCCCACAGCCGCGACACGGATGTTCGGCATATTTAAGGAAGAGTCATGCACTGTCAACCCAGATACAAAGGACCGGTTTACATCTGGTTAAAAAACAATCAGGCATGTTTATTGTGTGACGAACCCAGCGATTCGGCCCTGGCCCTGTGTGCTCCCTGCCTGGACGAGCTGCCCTGGCTCGGCGCCCAGTGTTCAGTCTGCGCCCTGCCCCTGCCTGGGCCCGGCCTCACCTGTGGCCAGTGCCTGCAAGAGCCGCCGGCGTTTCAGCGGGTGATCGCACCCTGGCGCTACGATTTCCCGGTGGACAGCCTGATCAGCCGTTTCAAGCACCATGAAAAATGGCCTTTTGGCCGGCTGATGGCCGAACTTCTCGGCCAGTTCCTCCACTATCGCTTCGATGAAGGCCTGCCACGGCCTGATTGCCTGCTGCCGGTGCCACTGTCCCGCAGGCGGCTGCGCCAGCGCGGCTTCAATCAGGCAGGCATGCTGGCCCAGTGGCTGGGCGCTTCGTTGCAATTGGTGGTGCAACCCAAGCTCCTCCTGCGCACCCAAGACACCCCCGCCCAGCAGGGCCTGGATGCCCGGGCCCGTCAGCGCAACCTGCGCCAGGCCTTCGCCCTTGCAGATCAGGCCCAGGTTGCAGGACGACACCTGGCCCTGGTGGACGATGTCCTGACCACCGGCGCCACCGCCCAGGCCCTGGCCCGTTTGCTGATCAACGCCGGTGCCCGTCGGGTGGATATCTACTGCCTGGCCAGGACCCCAAGCCCCGGCACCGGCGACTGACTTGACTCTCGTCGCCCAAGCCGCAAACTCCCAGTCCCACCCCAGTGTTCAAAGCGCCCCCGCCATGTCCTTGCCCACTCTGTTGACCCAGCACATCGTCCGCCGCCCGCAACGCATTGCCTTGCTGCAACACATCGCCGAACAAGGCTCCATCACCCGCGCGGCAAAAAGCGCCGGCCTGAGCTACAAGGCAGCCTGGGATGCCATCGACGAACTGAACAACCTGGCCCAGAGCCCGCTGGTGGAGCGCAGCGTCGGCGGCAAGGGCGGCGGCGGCGCCAAGCTGTCCGCCGAGGGCGAGCGGGTGCTGCGTCTTTACCAGCGCCTGCAAGCTCTGCAGGCCCAGGTACTGGAAGCGGCGGAAGACACCAGCGACCTCGACTTGCTCAGCCGCCTGATGCTGCGCACCAGCGCGCGCAATCAGTTGCATGGCAAGGTCCGGGCTGTCGAAAGCCAGGGCTGCAACGACCTGATCGTCCTGGAGCTGCCCGAGGGCCTGCAACTCCAGGCGCAGATCACCCACGACAGCACCCTGCGCCTGGAACTGCTGCCGGGGACCGAAGTGGTGGCACTGATCAAGGCTGGCTGGCTGGACGTACAAGCCGCGGGCGCCCAAGTAACAACTGGACACAATTGCCTGAGGGGCACGATCGAGCAGATTCTCGACGCCGAGGACGGCCCCTGCGAGGTGCGAATTGCCCTGCCCAATGGTCAGACGTTGTGCGCCCTGGCCGAGCCGTTGCTGCTCAAGACCCTGGAGTTGAAGGAGTCCTCGACCGTCCAGGTGCAGTTCTCACCGTCCCACGTGCTGATCGGAACCCCGCTCTGACCAAGGCTCCACCGCCATTTCACTGCAACATATTCGTCATGGGGGCTCATTAAGGTGGCTGCAAAAACCTGCAGGGAGCCTGATATGAGCCTGTTACTAGAAGAAGACCAACCCACCGACCTGGAACAGCTGGTCGGCCTCAGCCGCCGCGGTTTCATCGGTGCCGGCGCCCTGTGCGGTGCAGCGCTGTTCCTGGGCGGCAACCTGTTGAGCCGCAGCGCCCTGGCCGCCAGCGTCAGCGCCGGCACCAGCCAGTTGCTGGGCTTTGCCGGCATCCCTGCCGCCACCAGCGACAGCATCACCTTGCCACCTGGCTACAAGTCCTCGGTACTGATCAGTTGGGGCCAGCCCCTGGCCAAGAACGGCCCGGCCTTCGACCCCAGCGGCAATGGCACCGCCCGGGCCCAGGAAGTGCAGTTTGGCGACAACAACGACGGCATGAGCCTGTTCGCCTTCCCGGACGACCGCCACCGCGCGCTGATGGCCATCAATAACGAATACACCAACTACCGCTACCTCTACCCCCATGGCGGCTTGCCGCAATCCGCCGAAGACGTGCGCAAGGCCCAGGCCTGCGAAGGCGTGTCGGTGATTGAAGTGCAGCGCAAGAATGGCCAGTGGCAGTTCGTCCAGGGCTCGCGCTACAACCGACGGATCCATGGCAACACGCCGATCCGCCTGAGTGGCCCCGCAGCCGGTCACGATCTGCTCAAGACCAGCGCCGACCCCAAGGGCAGGAAAGTCCTCGGCACCTTCCAGAACTGCGCCAACGGCAAGACCCCATGGGGCACCTACCTGACCTGCGAAGAGAACTTCACCGACTGCTTCGGCAGCAGCAACGCCGAGCAGAAATTCGACGCCGCGCAGAAGCGCTACGGCGCCGTGGTGGCCAGCAAGGAGATCAACTGGCACCTGCACGATCCGCGGTTCGACCTGGCGAAGAACCCCAACGAACTCAACCGTCACGGCTGGGTGGTGGAAATCGATCCGTTCGACCCGCAATCGACCCCGGTCAAGCGCACCGCCCTGGGTCGCTTCAAGCACGAAAACGCCGCCCTGGCCGAAACCCGCGACGGCCGCGCCGTGGTCTACATGGGCGACGACGAGCGTGGCGAATTCATCTACAAGTTCATCAGCCGCGACAAGATCAACCACCGCAACCCCAAGGCCAACCGCGACCTGCTGGACCACGGCACCCTGTACGTGGCGCGCTTCGATGCCGGCGACGGCAACCCGGACCACCCCAAGGGCCAGGGCCAGTGGATCGAGCTGACCCACGGCAAGAACGGCATCGACGCCAGCAGCGGCTTCGCCGACCAGGCCCAGGTGCTGATCCAGGCTCGCCTGGCCGCCAGCGTGGTCCAGGCCACGCGCATGGACCGCCCGGAATGGATAGTGGTCAGCCCCAAGGACGGCCAGGTCTATTGCACCCTGACCAACAACTCCAAGCGTGGCGAGGACGGCCAGCCGGTAGGCGGCCCCAACCCGCGGGAGAAGAACGTCTACGGGCAGATCCTGCGCTGGCGCACCGGCGGCGACGATCATGGTGCCATGAGTTTTTCCTGGGACCTGTTCGTAGTGGCCGGCAACCCGGGGGTGCACGCCGGCCAACCCAAGGGTGGGTCGTCCAACATCACCCCGCAGAACATGTTCAACAGCCCCGACGGGCTGGGTTTCGACAAGGCCGGGCGCCTGTGGATCCTCACCGACGGCGACTACAGCAACAGCGGCGACTTCGCCGGCATGGGCAACAACCAGATGCTCTGCGCCGACCCGGACAGCGGTGAGATCCGCCGTTTCATGGTCGGGCCGGTGGGTTGCGAAGTCACCGGCATCGCCTTCGCCCCGGACCAGAAGACCCTGTTCGTGGGTATCCAGCACCCTGGGGAAAACGGCGGTTCTACCTTCCCCGAACACCTGCCCAACGGCAAGCCACGCTCCTCGGTCATGGCCATCACCCGGGAAGACGGCGGCGTCATCGGCGCCTGACCCCGCCTCGCGCCCGGCCGGCTTCTGCACCCGCAGGAACCGGCTGGGCGGCGAACCCGACGCACGGCCGAACCACCGGCAAACCCTCCCCCGCTGGCTCCCCGTCTGCGTTACCATGCTTGGCCGGACGCGGCAGCCTGCTGCGCGCAGGAGTAAGCATGTCGCACCCGTTTGAAACACTGACCCCCGATCTGGTCCTGGACGCCGTTGAAAGCATCGGCTTTCTCAGCGACGCCCGCGTGCTGGCGCTCAACAGCTACGAAAATCGCGTCTATCAAGTCGGCATCGACGAAAGCGAGCCACTGATCGCCAAGTTCTACCGGCCCCAGCGCTGGACCAACGAAGCGATCCTGGAAGAACACCGCTTCACCTTCGAACTCGCCGAATGCGACGTGCCGGTGGTGGCGCCGATCATTCACGACGGCGCCAGCCTGTTCGAACACGCGGGCTTTCGTTTCGCCCTGTTTCCCCGCCGCGGCGGGCGTGCCCCGGAGCCAGGCAACCTGGACCAGCTCTACCGTCTCGGCCAGTTGCTGGGCCGCCTGCACGCGGTGGGTGCCACCCGCCCGTTCGAACACCGCGAAGCCCTGGGGGTGAAGAACTTCGGTCACGATTCCCTGGCAACCCTGCTGCAGGGCAACTTCATCCCCAAGAGCCTGCTGCCAGCCTACGAGTCGGTGGCCCGGGACCTGCTCAAGCGGGTGGAAGAGGTCTACCAGGCCACGCCACACCAGAACATCCGGATGCACGGCGACTGCCACCCCGGCAACATGATGTGCCGCGACGAGATGTTCCATATCGTCGACCTGGATGACTGCCGCATGGGCCCGGCGGTGCAGGACCTGTGGATGATGCTCGCCGGCGACCGCCAGGAATGCCTGGGCCAGTTGTCCGAGTTGATGGATGGCTACAGCGAGTTCCATGATTTCGACCCGCGGGAGCTGGCCCTGATCGAACCACTGCGAGCCTTGCGCCTGATGCACTACAGCGCCTGGCTGGCACGACGCTGGGACGACCCGGCGTTCCCCCACAGTTTCCCCTGGTTCGGCAGCGAGCGTTATTGGGGCGATCAGGTGCTGGCCTTGCGCGAACAGCTGGCGGCCCTCAACGAAGAACCCCTCAAGCTGTTCTGACCCGGCCAGCAGGAGCTGGCTTGCCAGCGAAGGGGACCCGAGAAATCGCCTTCGCCGACAAGCCGGTACCCACACAAGGGCGCCAGCCGTAGGAGCTGGCTTGCCAGCGAAAGGGCCCGAGAGATTGCCCTCGTCGGCAAGCCGGCGTCCACAGTGGGCGGCGGGGTAAAAGTCAGGACAGGTCTAGACAATTGTCCTTACAATTGCGGCTTTGTTAGCTGCCTAAGCAAGGATTCTGCATGCAAGCCGCCAACCCGCGTCGCGGGTACATCCTGGGTCTGACCGCCTACATCATCTGGGGTCTGTTCCCGCTCTATTTCAAAGCTATCGCCAGCGTTCCCGCGGTCGAGATCATCATCCACCGGGTGCTCTGGTCGGCGCTGTTCGGCGCCCTGCTGCTGATGGTGTGGAAGCACCCCGGCTGGTGGCGCGAACTGCGGGACAACCCCAGGCGCCTGGCGATCCTGGCCCTGAGCGGCACCCTGATCGCCGCCAACTGGCTGACCTACGTCTGGTCGGTGAACAACGGGCGCATGCTCGAAGCCAGCCTGGGCTACTACATCAACCCACTGGTCAACGTGCTGCTGGGCATGCTGATTCTTGGCGAACGCCTGCGGCGCATGCAGTGGCTGGCGGTGATCCTGGCGGCGGTGGGCGTGGCCCAGCAAGTGTGGCAGGTAGGCAGCCTGCCCTGGGTCTCGCTGATGCTGGCGCTGAGCTTCGGCTTCTACGGGCTGATCCGCAAGCAGGCGCCGGTCAAGGCCCTGCCCGGCCTGGTGGTGGAAACCTGGATGCTGGTGCCCATCGCTCTGGGTTGGCTGCTGCTGCACCCCGATGCCAGCAGTGCCCATGCCGAGTTCTGGAGCAGTTCCCAGGCCTGGTGGCTGGTGGCCGCCGGCCCGGTGACCCTGGTACCTCTGGTGTGCTTCAACGCTGCCGCACGGGACCTGCCCTACACCACCCTGGGTTTCCTCCAGTACCTGGCTCCCACCCTGGTGCTGCTGCAGGCCGTGCTGCTGTTCGACGAGCACCTGTCCTCCAGCACCCTGCTGGCCTTCATGTTTATCTGGGCCGGCCTGGCGGTATACAGCGTGGATGCCTGGCTCAGCCTGCGCGGGCGTCGCTGATCAATAAACGCACAAAGCCCTGCAGGCCACGTTCTTCGTGGCTTGCAGCGGTTCTTCCCAAGGTTATCCACAACCTGATCCCCGTCCTTTGTGCACAAGCCCTTGAAACTGCTGGTTTTTTGATCAACTGGCGCAACGCCGCGCTGGCTCTGGGCCAGGGCCTGGTCTCTACAGGTTATCCACAGGCACATGCACGGTTTACTGGGATAACCCTCACAAGGCTCAGGGCTCGCTGCGCAGGACCAATTCCACCATCAAGTCGTCCGCCAGGGTTTCCAGGCGCGCCTGCAGCACTTCCAGGGACAGGGTCAGGGGCACCGCAAGGATCGCCTCGGCGTGGAACAGCGGCTCGCTGCTCATGGGCGCTGGGCGCACCTCGGTCACCAAGCGCTCCAGGTTCACCCCCTGCTCGGCCAGCAGCCGGGTGATGTCGCGCACGATTCCCGGGCGGTCGTTGCCCACCAGTTCCATGGCGATGGGTTTCCAGGTGCAGGATTGCTCCACACCGCTTTCGGCGATCAACACGCGAATGCCCTGGGCCGACAAGCCTTGCAGGGCATCCACCAGTTCATCGTAGGCTTCGGCCGGCACTGCCACCCGCAGGATCCCGGCGAACTGCCCGGCCATGCGTGACAGGCGGCTTTCCAGCCAGTTGCCGCCATGCTCGGCGATGCACTGGGCAATGCGCTCGACCTGGCCGGCCTTGTCCGGGGCGAATACCGTGAGAACGAGATGGTCCATGGCGCAGCCCTCTTTGAGCAATGAAAGATCCAGTATAGGCAGCCTCATTCCCCGTGCCTTCCAGCCCATATGGCAGCAGCTTGTGCAGGAGCTGGCTTGCCGGCGAATGCGCCCGCAAGGCCGACGCAAACCCCGAAGGCCTATTCGCCGGCAAGCCGGCTCCTACGAGGGTGCGCAAGGCAAAACACAAATCGTGTACAACTTTTTGTATTTATATGGAACAATCCACCGGCTTTTTGAGAACATCGCATTCCCCTGCGTGACCGCACTGCACTTTAAAGTCGCGGAACGACGCTTTTAGTCTAATTTTCACAACCGCAGTTCATCATGTAGTATGCCGCAGCGCGCACTACATAACGTTGGAACGATGTTCGCCAAGGCCTGATCGCAACCCCCGCAACAGCCCGTCAGCAAGGCTCCGCCGTTGATTGGAAGGACCCAGCCGCCAGCGATGGCATGTACTGGAGAACAGGGTTGTGCTTTAAATGGCCGCCGGCTTCATTGTTAATTTGAAGAGCTGAAAAGCGAAATAGCTGAGCAGAGTGAGGCAAGCAATGACTGAGCACGTTCAAGTCGGTGGCCTGCAGGTCGCCAGAGTCCTGTTCGACTTCGTGAACAACGAAGCCATTCCCGGTACCGGCCTCACCGCCGACTCGTTCTGGGCCGGTGCAGACAAGGTCATTCACGACCTGGCGCCGAAGAACAAAGCCCTACTCGCCAAACGCGATGACTTCCAGGCACGTATCGATGCCTGGCACCAGTCCCGTGCCGGCCAGGCGCATGACGCTGTGGCTTATAAAGCCTTCTTGCAAGACATCGGTTACCTGCTGCCAGAAGCGGCGGATTTCCAGGCCACGACGCAAAACGTCGATGAAGAAATCGCCCACATGGCCGGCCCGCAGCTGGTGGTGCCGGTGATGAATGCGCGCTTCGCCCTCAACGCTTCCAACGCTCGCTGGGGCTCGCTGTACGACGCCCTGTACGGCACCGATGCCATCAGCGAAGCCGATGGTGCGGAAAAAGGCAAAGGCTACAACAAGGTCCGCGGCGACAAGGTCATCGCCTTCGCCCGCGCCTTCCTCGATGAATCCGCGCCGCTGACTGCCGGCTCCCACGTGGACTCGGTGAGCTACAAGATCGTCGGCGGCAAGCTGGTGGTCGGCCTCAAGGGTGGCAGCAACAGCGGCCTGCGCAACGACGCGCAACTGATCGGCTACCAGGGCGACGCTGCGGCCCCTACCGCGATCCTGCTCAAACACAACGGCCTGCACTTCGAGATCCAGATCGACGCCACAAGCCCGGTCGGCCAGACCGACGCCGCCGGGGTCAAGGACCTGCTGATGGAAGCGGCCCTGACTACCATCATGGACTGCGAAGACTCGGTCGCCGCAGTGGATGCCGACGACAAGGTGGTGATCTACCGCAACTGGCTCGGCCTGATGAAAGGCGACCTGGCGGAAGAAGTTTCCAAGGGTGGCAAGTCCTTCACCCGCACCATGAACGCCGACCGCGAATACACCGGGGTCAATGGCGAGCCGGTGAAACTGCACGGTCGTTCGCTGCTGTTCGTGCGCAACGTCGGCCACCTGATGACCATCGATGCGATCCTCGACAAGGATGGCAACGAAGTGCCGGAAGGCATCCTCGACGGCCTGGTCACCAGCCTGGCGTCGATCCACAACCTCAACGGCAACACGTCGCGCAAGAACAGCCGCACCGGCTCGATGTACATCGTCAAGCCGAAGATGCACGGCCCTGAAGAAGCGGCGTTCACCAACGAGCTGTTCGGCCGCATCGAAGAGGTGCTGAACCTGCCGCGCAACACCCTGAAAGTCGGGATCATGGACGAGGAGCGCCGCACCACGGTCAACCTCAAGGCCTGCATCAAGGCGGCCAGCGAGCGCGTGGTGTTCATCAACACCGGCTTCCTCGACCGCACCGGCGACGAAATCCACACCTCCATGGAGGCCGGCGCCATGGTGCGCAAGGCCGACATGAAGGCCGAGAAATGGATCGGCGCCTACGAGAACTGGAATGTCGATATCGGCCTGAGCACCGGCCTGCAAGGCCGCGCGCAAATCGGCAAGGGCATGTGGGCGATGCCGGACCTGATGGCAGCGATGCTCGAACAGAAAATCGCTCACCCACTGGCCGGCGCCAACACTGCCTGGGTTCCATCCCCGACCGCCGCTGCGCTGCACGCGCTGCACTATCACAAGGTCGACGTATTCGCCCGCCAGGCCGAACTGGCCAAGCGTGCCCGCGCCTCGGTGGATGACATCCTGACCATCCCGCTGGCGGTCAACCCGAGCTGGACGCCGGAGCAGATCAAGAACGAACTGGACAACAACGCCCAGGGCATTCTCGGTTACGTGGTGCGCTGGATCGACCAGGGCGTGGGCTGTTCGAAAGTGCCGGACATCAATGACGTCGGCCTGATGGAAGACCGCGCCACCCTGCGTATCTCCAGCCAGCACATCGCCAACTGGCTGCGCCACGGCGTGGTCACCCAGGAGCAGGTGCTGGAAAGCCTCAAGCGCATGGCTCCGGTGGTTGACCGGCAGAACGCCAGCGACCCGCTGTACCGCCCCCTGGCACCGGACTTCGACAGCAACATCGCCTTCCAGGCCGCCCTGGAACTGGTGATCGAAGGCACCAAGCAGCCAAACGGCTACACCGAGCCGGTCCTGCACCGCCGGCGTCGCGAGTTCAAGGCCAAGAACGGTCTGTAAGCCCGCGTAACCAGCAGTAATGAAAAAGCCCCGGTCGCAAGGCCGGGGCTTTTTTTCGCCTGTGTGGCAAGGGATCGGCTAGAGCACCACGCCCAGCTCGTGCTTGACCAGGGCCAGCAGCTTGGTGGTGTCGATCGGCTTGAGCAGGAAGTCCACCACGCTCAGGTGCATGGCGGCGATGGCATCGCGGACATCGGCGTCGCCGGAAATGATGATGATCGGCAGCGCCGCCCGCTCCGATTCACGCACCTGGCGGATCAGGTCCAGGCCATTGCAGGGCGCCATGCGCAGATCGGTGATCAACAGGCCGATGGATTTATTCGATTCAAGCAACTCAAGTGCGGCCTTGCCACTGGCCGCCGTGATGCAACGGATGCCATCCAGGCCAAGAATCTCCGCAAGCAGCTCCCGTGCATCCTTGTCGTCATCGGCGATCAGCACCCGCTGGGGCGGCAGATCCGGTTCCAGCATGACCGCACTCAGGGCCTCGCGCTCGGCGTCACTCAAAATATCGTGGTCGGGCATACATTTCTCTACATGAACAGATCAATCCCCTAGCACAGTGGTCAGACATCGCTAAGCAGGCCTCCAATGTGCACTTCGTCGGAAAAATTGCCAAGAGTCTTGATCAGAGCTTTTTCGCATTGATTGCCGACGCTTCAAAGCCAAATGTCCGGCCCCTAGGGCGCTACCTAGACTTACGTCCAATGGGCACCCCAGACGTTGCAGCCGACCATGCCGTGATCCGACCACAACAAATCCAAAAAGACTGCGGTAATCGTTATGAGTAAAGCGGACGCCTTCACCCAGGCCGGGAAGACCGCGGTGTTGCAGAACATCCAGGGGACCGTGCAGTTCCTGCAACGGTTCCCGCCGTTCAACCAGATGGAGCAGCTGCATCTGGCCTACCTGGTAGAACAATGCCAACTGCGCTTCTACGGCCCCGGCGACAGCATCATCAAGCCGGCCGACGGCCCGGTCGAGCACTTCTATATCGTCAAGCAGGGCCGCGTGGTGGGCGAACGCACACACGCCGCCAAGGGCAGCACCGAGACCACCTTCGAAATCACTTCCGGCGAGTGTTTCCCCCTGGCCGCGCTGCTGGGCGAGCGCGCGACCCGCACCGAGCATCGCGCCGCCGAAGATACGTTCTGCCTGCAACTGAACAAGGGCGCTTTCATCAAGCTGTTCGCCCTGTCCGCGGAGTTTCGCGACTTCGCCCTGCGTGGAGTCAGCAGCCTGCTGGACCAGGTCAACCAGCAAGTCAAACAGAAAGCCGTGGAAACCCTCGGCACCCAGTATTCGCTGAACACCCGCCTGGGCGAGCTGGCCATGCGTCATCCGGTGGCCTGTTCACCGCAGACGCCGCTGCGCGAAGCCGTGGCGCTGATGCATGAGCAGCAGGTCGGCAGCATCGTCGTGGTGGACGAACGCAAGGCCCCGCTGGGGATCTTCACCCTGCGCGACCTGCGCCAGGTGGTGGCCGACGGCACCCAGGACCTCAACCAGCCCATCGAACAGCACATGACCCAGGCGCCGTTCTTCCTCAGCCCGGACCACAGCGCCTTCGACGCCGCCATCGCCATGACCGAGCGGCATATCGCCCACGTCTGCCTGGTGAAAGAACAGCGCCTGTGCGGGGTGGTTTCCGAGCGCGATCTGTTTTCCCTGCAGCGGGTCGACCTGGTGCACCTGGCGCGGACCATCCGCAACGCGCCCCGGGTCGAACACCTGGTGGCGCTGCGAGGCGAGATCGGCCAGTTGGTGGAGCGCATGCTGGCCCACGGTGCCTCCTCGACCCAGATCACCCATATCATCACCCTGCTCAACGATCACACCGTGTGCCGGGTCATCGAGCTGACCCTGGCCGACAAGGGCGACCCCGGCGTGCCTTTCAGCTGGCTGTGCTTTGGCAGTGAAGGCCGACGCGAACAGACCCTGCACACCGACCAGGACAACGGCATCCTGTTCGAGGCCCGGGACGCGGCCCACGCGGCAGAAATCCGCGGCAAGCTGCTACCCATCGCCCAGCAGATCAACCAGAGCCTGGCCATGTGCGGTTTCACCCTGTGCAAGGGCAACATCATGGCCGGCAACCCCGAGCTGTGCCTGTCCCGTGCTGAATGGGCCCGGCGCTTCGCGGCCTTCATCCGCGAGGCCACCCCGGAAAACCTGCTGGGTTCGAGCATCTATTTCGACCTGCGGGTGGTCTGGGGCGATGAACAGAGCGCCGAACAACTGCGTCGGGGCATCCTCGACCAGGTGGCGGACAACCGTCTGTTCCAACGCATGATGGCGGAAAACGCCCTGCGCCAGCGCCCGCCCGTGGGGCGTTTTCGCGAGTTCGTGCTGGCCAGGAAAAATGGCGAAAAGGCCACCCTGGACCTCAAGGTCCAGGGCCTCACCCCCTTCGTCGACGGTGCCCGGTTGCTGGCCCTGGCCAACGGCATCGGCGCGATCAATACCCTGGAGCGCCTGCGCCAGCTGGTGTCCAAACAAGTGATCGAGCCCCTGGACGGCGCCGCCTATGAAGAGGCCTATCACTTCATCCAGCAGACCCGCATGCAGCAGCACCAGCGCCAGACCCGGGAGAACCAGCCCTATTCCAACCGGGTCGACCCGGACAGCCTGAACCACCTGGACCGGCGCATCCTGCGTGAATCCCTGCGCCAGGCCCAGCGCCTGCAAAGCAGCCTGGCCTTGCGGTACCAGCTATGAGCCTGTTTGCCTGGTTCCGCCCCGCAGTCAGCCTGCTGAGTGCCGAGCAGCAACAGCGTCGCGATCGGCTACCGGCCTTCACCGAGCTGAATGAAAGCAGCCTGCGAGAGCAGCGCTGGGTAGTGGTGGACGTGGAAACCACCGGCCTCAACCTCAACCGCGACCAGGTGCTGTCCATTGGCGCGGTGGTGATCGAAGACGGTGCCATCGACTTCAGCCAGCAGTTCGAGCGCACCCTGCAACGCGAGGGCCACAAGCTCAGCCCCAGCGTACTGATCCACGGCCTGGGGCCCAGCGCCATCGCCGCCGGCTGTGATCCGGTGGAGGCCCTGCTGGATTTCATGGAGTTCGTCGGCGACAGCCCGCTGCTGGCCTTTCATGCCCCGTTCGACCAGCACATGCTCGGCCGGGCGCTGAAGGACAGCCTGGGCTACCGCCTGCAACACAGCTTCCTCGATGTAGCGGACATGGCGCCGCTGCTGTGCCCCCAGGCCCAGATCCGCGAAGCCGGGCTGGACGACTGGGTGCGCTGGTTCAACCTGCAAGTGGTGGAGCGGCATAACGCGGCGGCCGATGCCCTGGCCACCGCGGAGCTGGCGCTGATCCTGTTCAACCGCGCCCGCCAGCAGCAGATCCACAGCCCGCTGAACCTGCAACAGCGCCTGGGCCAGTGGAAACGCCGGCAGCAGGCACCTTCGTTCTGAGCCACCACACTGTGGCGAGGGAGCTTGCTCCCGCTCGGCCGCGCCGCGGCCGTAGAACCTGAGTCCTGGATCTAACAGATACAACGCCTTGGGCGTGCTGCGCACGCCAACGGGAGCCAGTTCCCTCGACACAACTGGTTCCTTGTCTTGGGCACCCGCCCTCTTCAGCCACAAGGCAGCCGACCAGCGTGAATTGCGCCACTGTTTCGCCTCTGCCACAATCGCGAATAATTCTCGTTAGTTTAAACTTCTCGATTGGTGAGTTCCGTTGTCGTCAGTCCAAAGCCCTCACAATGAGCTGGTTGGTGCGTTGTATCGCGACCATCGTGGTTGGCTGTTGGCCTGGCTACGGCGCAACGTTGCCTGCAGCCAGCGGGCCGAGGACCTGAGCCAGGACACCTTCGTGCGCCTGCTGGGCCGCGACGAACTCAAGGCGCCCCGGGAGCCCCGGGCGTTTCTGGTGGCCATCGCCAAGGGCCTGCTGTTCGACTATTTCCGGCGCGCCGCGCTGGAACAGGCTTACCTCAGCGAACTGATGCTGATCCCCGAAGGCGAACAACCGTCGCCCGAAGAACAGCAGATGATCCTCGAAGACCTCAAGGCCATCGACCGCCTGCTGGGCAAGCTCTCCAGCAAGGCGCGCATGGCCTTCCTCTATAACCGCCTCGACGGCCTGAGCCACGCCGAGATCGCCGAACGCCTGGGGGTCTCGGTGCCAAGGGTGCGCCAATACCTGGCCCAGGGCATCCGCCAGTGCTACATCGCCCTGTACGGGGAGCCGCTATGACCCCCATGAGTTCCAAGCCGGTGTCGGCCCAGGTGCTGGATGCCGCCATCGCCTGGCAGCTGTCGCTGGATGGCGGCGCAAGTGCCGTGGAGCGCGAAGAGTTTGCCAAGTGGCACGCTGCCCATGAAGAACACGCCCGCGCCTGGCGCCAGTTGGGCATGCTCGACCAGCGCTTTGGCGTGGCCACCGGCCCGGCCCGCAACGCCTTGCTGCAATCGCGCGAAGGCTTGCGCCGGCGGGTACGCAAGCTGGGTCGCGGGGTCGCCAGCGTCGTGCTGTTCGGCGGCCTGGCGCTGTTTGCCGGGGAACGCTACCTGCCGATGGACTACTGGCTGGCAGACCAGCGCACCGCCACCGGTGAGCAGCGCACCCTGCGCCTGGCCGACGGCACGGTGATCAACCTCAATACCCACAGTGCGCTGGATGTGCGCTTCGATGAGAAGCAGCGGCGGATCGTGCTTCAGGAAGGCGAGATCCTGATCGAGACCGGGCACAACGACAGTCGGCCGTTCATCGTCGAAACCCGCGACGGCCGAATGCGCGCCCTGGGCACACGGTTCCTGGTCAAGCGCGAGGACCAGGGCACCCGCCTCGGGGTGCTGCAATCGGCGGTGGCGGCAAGGCCGCAAGCCGGTCAGGACGAGCAGGTGTTCAAGGAAGGCCAGCAAGTGCTGATGCGCCGCGATGGCCTCGGCCCGCTGCAGGCCCTGAACCTGGGGGCCGACGCCTGGACCCGGGGCATGCTGGTGGTGGACAACGCCCGGCTCGGTGACCTGATCGATGAACTGGGCCGTTATCGCCGTGGTCACCTGGGCGTCGCACCGGAAGTGGCCGACCTGCGCATCACCGGCAGCTTCCCGCTGCAGGACACGGACCTCGCGCTCAATGCCCTGCTGCCGACCCTGCCAGTGAAGATCGAGCGGCACACCGCCTGGTGGGTGACGGTGGTGGCCAAGGCCGACGCCAAGCGCTGAGGTTGGTGTCGCAGCCTTCGCCAGCAAGCTGGCTCCTACACCGATCCCGTAGGAGCTGGCTTGCCGGCGAATTAGCCTCAATCAGTCTAAATCTAAATTATTTTCAATCCGCCCCTATCACTTTTCCAATCTCGTCCGGCACCTAGGCAATTGCGAAACATTTCCATTCAGGAGCCGCCGTATGTCCCGCCCGCTAGACACCCTGTTGCGCCCCAGTCTCTTGGCCGTTGCCATCGCCCTCTGCGCCCCCCTGGCCAGCCCGGCGCTGATGGCTGCCGAACAGTCCACCAGCGTGCGCGCCTACAACCTGCCGGCCGCACCGCTGGCCAGCACCCTGAACCAGATCGCCAGCCAGGCCGGCCTGGCCCTGAGCCTGAATCCGTCCCTGGCGGCGGGCAAGACTTCGGCCCCGGTCAAGGGCCAGTTCGATGCGCCGGGCGCCCTGCGTGAGGCCCTGCGTGGCACCGGCCTGCAACTGGAGCACAGCAGCGCCGGCACCTACAGCCTGGTGGCGACACCGGAAGGCGTGGTGGCCTTGCCGCAAACCAATATCAGCGGCCAGAGCAGCTATGAAACGGCGTGGGGTCCAGTCGAGGGTTACATGGCCAAGCGCACTGCCGTCGGCACCAAGACCGATACCGAACTGCGTGAAGTGCCTCGCTCCATCTCCGTCGCTACCCGTGAGCAGATGAGCGACCGTGCGGTACAGAACCTCGACGATGCCGTGCGCTACATGCCCGGCGTCACCGCCAGCAGCTACGGCAGCGACAGCCGCGCCGAGTGGCTGAAGGTGCGGGGCTTCGAACCCACCCAGTTCCTCGATGGCCTGCCCCTGCCAAAGGGCACCTACACCATGCCCAAGCTGGAAACCTGGGACCTGGAGCGTGTAGCCCTGCTCCGCGGCCCGGCGTCTTCGGTCTACGGCCAGACACCACCCGGGGGCTTGCTGGACATGGTCAGCCGCCGCCCGGAAGACAGCAGCAGCCACGAAGTGCAACTGCAGATCGGCAGTTACCAGCGCAAGCAGATCAGCTTCGACAGCACCGGCCCCATCGATGACGAAGGGCGTTTCCTGTATCGCGTCAGCGGCGTGGTCCGCGACAGCAACACCGCCATCGAGCACAACCAGGACAAGCGTTACAACCTGGCCCCCAGCCTGACCTGGAACATTGACGAAGACACCAAGCTGACCTTCCTCAGCCAGTTCAATCGTGACGATACCGGCATCACCAGCCAGTTCCTGCCGTTGCAGGGCACCAAACTGGCGAGCCCGGCGGGCGAGATCAAGTACCACAAGAACCTTGGCGATCCGAGCTGGGAATACTACGACAAGACCTACTACGCACTGGGTTACGCCTTCGAGCACCGCCTGGATGACGTCTGGCAGTTCCGCCAGAACCTGCGCTACACCAAGAGCGATCTGTCGTTCCAGGGCATTACCGCCGGTGGCAGCTACTGGCCCAACAAGCCCGACCAGGCGGTGAGTGCCGACGGCACCGTGCGCCGTGGCGCCAACATCGTCAACGAGGACATCAGCCAGTTCGCCGTGGACAACAACTTCCAGGCCGACTTCGACACCGGCGAGCTCAAGCACACCCTGTTGCTGGGCCTGGACTACCAGCGCGTCAACACCAACTACAAGTGGCTGTACGGTGAAGCGCCAACCAGCAACATCATCAACCCGGTCTACGGTCAGGATTTCAGCAAAGTCGCCTACTTTGCCTACAACGACTACAACCAGAAGCGCCAGGGCACCGGCCTCTACGTCCAGGACCAGATGGCCCTGGACAACTGGCGCCTGACCCTGGGCGGGCGCCAGGACTGGCTGCACACCGAATCCCGGTTCTACAACATCGCCAACAAGCCCCACGATGAGCGCAACGACCAGGCCTTCACCGGCAACGCGGCCCTCAGCTACGTCTTCGATTCCGGCTTCACCCCTTACATCTCCTACGCCGAATCCTTCCAGGCCGAACCCGGCGGCAACGCCAAGGGCCAGGCCTTCGAGCCCAGCACCGGCAAGCAATACGAACTGGGCCTCAAGTACCAGCCTCCTGGCAGCGACATGCTGTTCACTGCCGCGGTGTACGACCTGACCCGGCAGAACATCGTCCTTACCGACAGCCTGGGTGTCAGCCGGCCCCTGGGGGAAGCCAAGGTCCGTGGTTTCGAGCTGGAAGCGGTGGGCAACGTCAATGAGAACCTCAAGCTGACGGCGGCCTATACCTATGCCAACAGCAAGATGACCAAGGTCGGCGACCCTCAGGACAAGAACCGCCCACTGCCATTGACCCCGGAAAACCAGGCCTCGATCTGGGCCGACTACACCTGGCACAACGGCTTGCTGGACGGCTTCGGCGTAGGCTTCGGCGCCCGCTATATCGGCGAGACCAACAACGTGCCGGCAGGCAACCTGGCCTATGTCGCGCGCAAATCCGACGGCGATACCGCGTCCTACACCGTGTATGACGCCGCGGTGCACTACGATCTCGGCCGCCTGGACAGCTCGCTCAAGGGCGCCAGCGTGGCCCTCAACGCCAACAACGTGTTCGACAAGGAATACATGTCGACCTGCGACGGCACCTACTGCTACTACGGCGACCGCCGCAACGTCATGGCCAGCGTGAATTACAAATTCTAAGAAGGGAAAACCCTCGCCGAAGGGCCGCCTGAACCGCGGCCCTTTTGCCATTGGAGCCTCGATGAAAAGCAAGACAATCCGCCGCTGGTCCTTTATCCACACCTGGACCAGCCTGATCTGCACGGTGTTCCTGCTGATGCTGGCGCTCACTGGCCTGCCGCTGATCTTCCACCACGAGATCGACCACCTGCTGGGCGATTCCCCCGAACTGCGGGAGATGCCTGCCGACACCCCGCACCTGGACCTGCAACAGCTGGTCAAGGCCGCCGAGGCTCATCGCCCGGGTGAGGTCATGCAGTACTTCGGCTGGGACGAGGACGAACCCAATGGCGTGATGACCATCATGGCCAGGACCGCCGGCACCGAGCCCAACGCCTCCCACACCTTCATGCTCGACGCCCGCACCGGCGAGGCCGTGGCCATGCCCTCGGCCAATGGCGGGTTGATGATGGTCATGCTGCGCCTGCATGTGGACATGTTCGCCGGGCTGCCGGGCAAGCTGCTGCTGGCCTTCATGGGCATCCTCTTCGTGCTGGCGATCATCTCCGGCACGGTGCTCTACCTGCCGTTCATGCGCCGCCTGAAGTTCGCCACGGTGCGCCAGGACAAGTCCAGCCGCCTGCGCTGGCTCGACCTGCACAACCTGATCGGCGTGGTAACCCTGACCTGGGCCCTGGTGGTGGGCGTTACCGGCGTGATCAGCGCTTGTGCCGACCTGATCATCGCCGCCTGGCGCAACGACAGCCTCAGCGCCATGGTCGCGCCCTACCGCGACGCGCCGCCACTGACCTCACTGGCGCCGGCCAGCCGCCTGCTGGATATCGCCAGGGAAGCCGCCCCGGGCATGCAGCCGGACTTCATCGCCTTCCCCGGCACACGCTTTTCCAGCGAGCATCACTACGCGGTGTTCCTCAAGGGCAGCAGCCACCTGACTTCGCACCTGCTGACCCCGGTGCTGATCGACGCCAGTAGCCTGCAGGTCACCGCCGTGGCCGGGCGGCCCTGGTACATGGACGCCATGGGCATGTCCCAGCCGCTGCATTTCGGCGACTACGGCGGCATGCCGATGAAGGTGCTGTGGGCGGCGATGGACGTGCTGACCATCATTGTCCTGGGCAGCGGCCTGTACCTGTGGCTAGCCCGCCGGCGAGCCGGCAAGTCGATGCCGCAGGTGCGCCCATGAAACCCCGGCAATCGAACTTCTGGAAGGTCTTCGCCGCGCCCCTGGGCATTGGCCTGCTCTGCGCCGCCGGGTTGTTCGCGGCGCTACTGGGAGACGGGGCCTGGGACAGCCTGAGCTGGCTGGGCCTGGGCCTACCGACGCTGATCGCCCTGCGCGGCCTGTTGCGGCGCAAGCCGGCGGCCTGAACCTGGCGCCGGGAAACCACGCCACAGGTACATCGAGAGCCCGAGGCCGATCAGCATCACCGGGATGAACAGGCGATTTTCCAGCAGCGCCTCGATGGCCACCAGCACGCTGAACAACGCCAGCCCCAGCAGCGGCACATAGCTGGCCGCCAGGCTCCAGCGCCAGGGCTGGGTCACCGGGTCGGGCCCGCGCCAGGCCAGCAGTGCGCAGCCCAGGCCCGGCAGGGCCAGTGCCGGCAGGGCCCAGTACCAGGCCATGTAGGCGAACGCCATGACCAGCTCCGGCTCCCCTTCACCCTTGCGGCGGAACTCGTATTGCAAGGCCAGATACACCGCCAGCGCGCCCAACAGGGTCAGGGCCAGGCTGTACAACCCGTGTAGAAGATAGGACCTGCGCACTCATCACTCCTCGTCTGTATCGCCAATCGCCCCTGTGGCCAATGCCACAGGCTGCGCTAAGATCCCCGGGCTGCGAGACTTCCACCCGCGAGGAATATTCATGTCCACCCCAAGCATGACGCTGTTCCACAACCCGGCATCACCTTACGTACGCAAAGTCATGGTGCTGCTGCATGAAACCGGGCAGTTGAACCGGGTCGCCCTGCAAGCCAGCCAGTTGAGCCCGGTAGCTCCGGACGCCGCGCTGAACCAGGACAACCCCCTGGGCAAGATCCCCGCCCTGCGCCTGGACAACGGCCAGGTGCTGTACGACAGCCGGGTAATCCTCGACTACCTGGACCAGCAGCACGTCGGCAACCCGCTGATCCCCCGGGACGGCTCGGCCCGCTGGCGGCGCCTGACGCTCGCGGCCCTGGCCGACGGGATCATGGACGCCTCGGTACTGGTGCGCTACGAGCTGGCCCTGCGTGCCCCGGAAAAACACTGGGAACAGTGGCTCGACGGCCAGCGCGACAAGATCCGCCGAGCCCTGGCGGTTCTCGAAGCCGAAGCGATTGCCGAACTGGCCAGCCACTTCGATATTGCCGCCATCAGCGTTGCCTGCGCCCTGGGCTACCTGGATTTCCGCCACCCCGACCTGGAATGGCGCCAGGACCATCCCCAGCTGGCCGCCTGGTACTTCGAGATCAGCCAGCGCCCGTCGATGCTGGCGACCCGGCCGCCGGTCTAATCGGTCAGGCGATCGGGCCTCTTCGTCGGCAAGCCGGCTCCTGCAGCACGGGGCATGGCTTGCTGGCGTACCAGCCACCAGGCATCGAGCGGAAACAACTGGCCGATGCGCTGCGCCAGATGCTCCCGCTGGCGCTGATCCTCACGCAAACCCAATGACCTACTCATGGACGGCCTCCAGATCGAATTGCAAAGGCTGCGCTGCCTTGCGCTGGCCAATGCCATACCAGTCCAGCTTGCGGGTCAGCACCATGAACACGCCCAACAGCCCGAACAGCAGCAGCGAGCCCATCAGCAGCGCGTAATCCTCGGCGCTGAGCAGGCCATAGAGCAGGCCGTACAAGGCCGCCAGCGCGATCGCGAACAGCGCGCCGTTACGCCAGCTGTGCAGCACATGGCTGACATAGAAGCCGATCAGCCCCACACAGGCTGCCGCCGACACGCCATAGGCCAGCGCAAAGCCCAGGTGCTCCGATAGCGACAGCAGCAACAGGTAGAAGAACGCCAGGGCCACGCCCACCAACCCGTACTGGATCGGGTGCACCGACAGGCTCTTGAGCACCTCGAAGAGAAAGAAGCCGGCGAAGGTCAGGCCGATGAACAGCAAGGCGTACTTGATGGCCCGGTCGCTCTTCAGGTACTGGTCCACCGGGTCGATGAAACTCACGCCGAAGCTGCGGCCGTTGAAGTCCTGGCATTGCGTGCCGAATGCGCAACGCTCCATGGCCTGTTCCAGGTTGGTGGAGAAGAACGAGGTCTGCCAGATGGCTGAAAAGCCCTGCTCGGTCACTTCACGCTGCACCGGCAGGTAGTTGCCGATAAAGCTCGGGTGCGGCCAGTTGGCCGTCAGCAGGACCTTGCTGGTCTTGCCCACCGGCAGCACCTGCAACTGGCCGGTGCCCTGCAGGCGCAGGTCGAAGGCGAAATCCAGGCGGGTGTTCTTTTTCAGGTCCAGGGGCGGCAGCAGCACATGCACGCCTTCATCCAGCCAACTGACAAAGGTGCCCGGGGCGAAGTCCAGGGTCTGGCCGTTGAGTTGCAATTGCAGGGCGTTCTCGATGCCGCGGATATCGCTGATGCCCACCGCCAGGAAGGGCTGGTCGAACTGGTAGTCGGCAAAATCTTCCTTGATCCCGTATTGCTCGGGAACGGCGAAATGGCCGCTGATGTGATTGTCGGCGTGGAACAGCCGAGCCTCGTAGATGCCCCGGGCACGCAGCTCGGTCTGGGCCTTGCCGTCCAGCTCGAAGTGTTCCGGCAGGAAGAACATGCGCCCTTGCTCCTCGCCGATGTCCTGATAGCGCTTCTTGGTCTTTTCGTCGGTCTTCCAGGTGCGCACGGTCTTGCGGTAATCCACCACCATCACCGGGCCGCGGATCTGCTGCTGGGTGCTGGAGCTGCGGGCAATATCGTCGAGCACCCCGTCGCGCAGGCTCTGGCGCTCGCTGATCAGGCCGCTGATCATCAGCAGCGGTATCAGCAACAGCAGGATCAACAGGCCAATGGCCCCGAGTTTGAAGGTCAGGTTGCGGTTCATGAGGCTCTCCCGGTTCGAATGGAGGAGAGTCTGGAACTCGGCTATGGGGGTTTTATGGAAGCAATGTGGAGAGTCTGTGGAGAATCCCCGCTCAGGGCAGGCGCAAGGTCACCTGCACCCCGCCCGGAACGTTGTCGATACGCATCTGGCCGCCATGCAACTGCACCACTTCCTCGACGAAGTTCAGCCCCAGGCCGGTGCTCTTGCGTCCGCTGTCCGGGCGCGGCAGGGAATAGAACCGCTCGCACAGGCGCGGCAGGGCATAGTCCGGAATCGGCTCGCCCTGGTTGAACAGCACCAGCTCCACGCCCTCCTCCACAGGTTGCGCGCTGCAACGCAACAGGCCGCCCACGGGGCTGAAGTCCAGGGCATTGGTCAGCAGGTTGCCCAGGGCCTGGCGCAGCAGGAACGGCTCGCCGGACCAGGCCAGGTCCGCCGGCACCCGAAGTTCCACCTGCAGTTGCTTGCCTTCGATACGCCCGTGCTGGCTGTTCAGCAGCTCCTTGCACAACGGCGCCAGGGGCACATTCACCCGCTCTTCCAGGCCCTGGCGCTGCTCCACCTGCGCCAGGTTCAGCAGGCGCTCGATCAACTGCTGCATGCGCGCGCTTTCGCTGTCGATATTGCCGACGAAACGCTGGCGCTGTTCCAGGGGCATTTCGCCCTGCAGCAGCTCCGCCGCCCCGCGAATCGCCGCCAGGGGGCTTTTCAGTTCGTGGGTCAGGGTATGCACGTAGCGCTCGACGTAGGCCTTGCCTTCGAGCTGGGTGCGCATGTGTTCCACCGCCGTGGCCAACTGCTCCATTTCACCGCCGCGATAGTGCGGCAACTCGGCCCGGCGCCCTTCGCTGACCGCCAGGGCATAGGCGGTCATGCGCCGCAGCGCGGCGCTCAGCCACCAGGACAGCAAGGCACCGAACAGCAGGCCCATGGCGATCAGCCCGGCGCCGTACCACAGCAGGCGCCGCTCGGTGCGGTCGACATAGGGCTGCAGGGAACTGTTGGGCTTGGCCACGGTGACCACGCCGATGATCTGGCCGTTGTCGCGGATCGGCGCACCCACGTGCATCACCGAGGAATTGGGATCGTCGGCCAGCGAGCGCGACGAGCGCGCGCCGTACTGGCCGCGCAGGGTCAGGTACACGTCGTTCCAGCGCGAATAGTCCTGGCCCACCGCCAGGCCGCTGGAATCCAGGACCACGATGCCCTTGGCGTCGGTCACGTAGATGCGGTGGTTGACCTGATTCTTCGGCAGGCCCCAGATGGTCGCCGCCGGTTGCCGCTCGCCATAGGCACGCAACAGCTGCGGCCAGCGGTTCTCGCTGAGGGTGCCGGCCTTGAAGTCATCCCGCAGGATCTCCGCCAGCAGGTTGGCGGTGTCCACCAGGGTTTCCTCGGTGGACTGGCGGACCCCGGGACGAATCTCCTTCATCACCGTGCTCAGCACGAAATAGCCGGTCAGGCTGATGAACAGCAAATAGACCAGGAAGATCCGCAGCCCCAAGGTCATCAGGCGTGGCTCGGGCTGTAGCTGTAGCCCAGGCCGCGATGGGTCTGGATCGGTTCGGCCTGGGCCGCCACCAGGCGCAGCTTGGCCCGCAGGCTTTTGATATGGCTGTCGATGTTGCGCTCATAGCCCACATCCGCCATTACCCCCAGGGCGTCCAGCAACTGCTCGCGGCTGAACACCCGCTCGGGCTGTTCCAGCAGGCATTGCAGCAGGCGGAACTCATGCCGGGTCAGGCTCAGGGGCTGGCCACGGTAACTGATCTGCACCCGCTCAGGGTCAATCACGAACAACGCCGCGACCGCCTCGGGAGCCACCCGCGGGACCATGCGCTTGAGGATCGCCTTGACCCGCGCCGCCACTTCCCGCGGGCTGAAGGGCTTGACCACATAATCGTCGGCACCGATTTCCAGGCCCACCACCCGGTCGATCTCGCCGTCCCGGGCACTAAGGAACATCACCGGCACCTCGCTGAAGCGCCGCAGTTGCTTGCAGGTTTCGAAGCCGCTGATATCCGGCAGGCCGATGTCGAGGATGATCAGGTCCGCCGGGCTCGCCTGTTGATGCTCCAGGGCCGCACGGCCCAGGCTCAGCCAGGTGGTAGTGAAGCCTTCGCCTTGCAGGGCAAAGATCAGGGTGTCGGCAATCGCCGCTTCGTCTTCGACAATCAGGATATGGGGCATGGCATCCAAGCACGCAAATTCAGTGGGCGAACGGTGCCGGATGCCTGGTAAGTCGTCAATCAGCAGTCGGGTTTATCGGCGGTATAACGCCGCGCCGGGTTTACCGCCGCACCGAATTCGCGCAGGGCCTTGGCGCCAATCAGCAGCGGGTAGTTGAAGCTGCTGCGGTCGGTGAGGTTGACCTCCACCGTGCGCTTGACGTTGCCCAGGCACATTTCCAGTTCCACCACCGGGCGCTTGGCCGCCTGCGGCTCTTCCCGGTCATCGTCCTCGTCGGAACGGCTCTTGATCTTGCTGATGCGCGCCACCTTGTGTTCGTAGACCTTGCTGCCAGCGTCCTTGGTGGCCAGGCGGAAGCGCACCCAGTCCTCGCCATCGCGGGTGAAGGTCTGGATATCCTTGGCCGACAGCGAAGCGGTCAGGGCCCCGGTGTCCATCTTGGCTTGCAGGGTTTCGCCGATTTCCGGCAGGCGGATGTATTCGTAACGGCCATACAGGGTCGGCTCGGCAGCCATCACCGGCAGCGCCAACAGAGACACAAGAGCAAGGACAGATTTCACGACGGTGGATTCCTTGAAGAAAGTGGGCAGCGGGATTTTAGACCGCTGCCAACGAATTGGTTCTACCCGAGCCCCGTAGGATTCGGCTTGCCGGCGAAAGGGCCCCGATAGACACCCCAGCCAATTGCCACCCACCCTACCCGCCCCCAGGTGAAACATTCGTCAGCACACTAGAATTTGGCCTGCCCGCCGAAGCTGCTTATCATGGCGCGCCCAAAAGATTGCAAAGAGTGCCTTATGCGCCGCCTGCTCACCGGCTGTTTCGTCACCCTGCTCCTGCTGCTCAACACCCTGGTGCTGTTCGGCCCATTGATGGTGTTCGCCCTGCTCAAGCTGGTCCTGCCCGGGCGCCTGCGTGACTACGCCTCGGCCGCGGTGATGTGGATCGCCGAGACCTGGGCCGAGATCGACAAGCTGATCTTCGCCCTGTGCATCCCCACCCGCTGGGACATACGCGGCGGCGAGGGCCTGCGGGTCGACACCTCCTACCTGGTGGTGAGCAACCACCAATCCTGGGTCGACATCCCGGCCCTGATCCAGACCCTCAACCGGCGCACGCCGTTCTTCAAGTTCTTCCTCAAGAAGGAACTGATCTGGGTGCCGTTCCTGGGGCTGGCCTGGTGGGCCCTGGACTACCCCTTCATGAAGCGCTACAGCAAGGCCTTCCTGGCCAAGCACCCGGAACTGCAAGGCAAGGACCTGGAAATCACCAAGGCTGCCTGCGAGCTGTTCAAGCGCCAGCCGGTGACCGTGGTCAACTACCTGGAGGGCACCCGCTTCACCCCGGCCAAGCGCCAGCAGCAGGGCTCGCCCTTCCAGCACCTGCTCAAGCCCAAGGCTGGCGGCGTGGCCTTTGTCCTCGCGGCCATGGGCGAACAGCTGGACGCCATGCTGGATGTCACCGTGGTCTATCCCCAGGAACGCATTCCCGGTTTCTGGGACCTGATCTGCGGCAGCGTGCCCAAGGTGATCATCGACATCCGCACCCGCGAACTGGACCCCGCGCTGTGGCAGGGCGATTACGAAAACGACCCGGCGTTCCGCCAGCAGGTGCAGGACTGGGTCAACCGGCTGTGGACCGACAAGGACCAGCGCATCAGCGAGTTGCTGGGCGAAAGCCGCTGATCAATCGCTGATCACGTGGGGCAGGAAGCGGCTGCTGTCCTTGGTGATCGGCGAGTTGTCCTCACGAATGCCGATACCCGCCGGCTGGTCCCCGATCACCCAACTGCCGATCACCGTGTGGTTGCCGGCAAACACCGGCAAGGGGTGGAACTGCTGGCGGATGCAGGGCCCGCCGCCGTAGGGCCCGGCCTCAATCAAATGCTCGCCGCCTTCGGTGCAGATTTCCACATTGGCGCCCTCTCGGGAAAAGAACGGCTTGCGCACCCACCCCGGGCCCAGGCTGGCGGCGGGGTCGTCGTCGATAAACGCCGGCAGCAGGTTCGGGTGCCCCGCATGCCGTTCCCAGAGCAGGGCCAGCGCGCCCTTGTTGGAGAGAATGGCTTTCCACGGCGGCTCGACAAACTGCGTGCGGCTGCCGGCAATGGCCGGGCCAAAGGCTTCGTTGAACAGGTGCTCCCAGGGGTAGAGCTTGAACAGGCTGTCGATGGGGGTGCCCAGCAGGTCGACGAAACGCCCGCCGGCATTCAGGCCGATGTCCTCGATGTCGAGCAACCGCGTCCCCAGGCCAGCCTGACGGGCAATGTCGCGCAGGTATTCGACCGTGCCACGGTCTTCGAGCGAATCCCTGACCGAGGCAAAGTGCATCGGCGACTTGAAGCCGCCCTGGACGAAGGCCTGGAGCAGCTTGTCCTCGATGCTGTTGAACTGGTCGCAGCCGGCCGGCAATTGCCCGCGCTGCATCTGCTGTTCGAGCCAGACGTACTGGAAGAAGCTCGCCTCGTACAGCGAGGTCGGCGTGTCGTAGTTGGTTTCAAGGAGCTTGGCCGGGCCGGTGCCGTCGTAGCACAGGTCCATGCGCCCATAGAGGTGGGGGTCGCCCTGCTTCCATGACTGGCGGATCAACTCATGAAAGGCCGCAGGGATAGCCAGGCGCTCCAGCAGTTCCTCGCTGTCCACCACCTCGGCCACCAGGGCCATGCACAGCTCGTGCAGTTCCTGGGTCGGGTCTTCCAGGTCGTCCTCGATCTGCCGCAGGCTGAAGCGGTAGTAGGCCGACTCGTCCCAGTAAGGCTCACCGTCGAAGGTGTGGAAGGCAAAACCCAGTTGCTCCGCCGTGGCTTGCCAGTCCGCACGCGGGGTGCTGGGGATGCGCTTCAAGAACCGAAGCTCCAACTGCTGCGGCTGGAGGAACCGAAGCCGCTGCGGCTGACCACTTCATGGGCGCCGGCCAGCGGGTTGCCGGCGCTGGTGAAGTGTTCCGGGCTGGATATCCCGAAGCGCCCGCCACTGGCGCCGGAGAAGGTCTTGCCGGCCTCCACCTGCTGGCTGAGGGTGCTCAGCTGGGTACCGCCACGACCATCGCGCTGCTTGTACAGGGCCTCGCTGAAATAGCGCGGTTCAGGGGTCGAATCCAGGCCGATCCAGCGCCAGAAGCGCGAGCCCGAGCTGGAGCCACCACCACCACCACCACCACCACCACCACCACCACCACCACCACCACCACTGGAGCTGGTCTGTTGTTCTTCTTCGGGCTTGTCCGGCACCGTGCGCTGGGAGGTCAGGGCAAAACCGCTGGAAATCGGTACATAGGCTCGGTTATCGCGCGAGACCATGCAGTTGGCGGTGACGAAATCCTCCTCGCAACGTTGCAGGTCCAGGTAACGCGGGGCCACACGCTCCCCACGCTCGCGGGCGTCATCGCGGGCGGCCTGGCAAATGGCGGACGGAATCTGTGCCCGTTCGCATTCGCTGACGCTGCTGAAATTCTGGGTCTGGCGCACTTCCCGGGTCGCCTGGGGCTGGCCGTCACAGGCGGCCAGGGCAAACGGCACGCTGCCCAGCAACACCAGGCGCACGCTCTTGCTGCGTTTCATGGCCGCGCCCTCAGACCGAAGGAGTCATGCAGGCCGCGTTCAGCAGGCCGACACCGACAGAAACCGATGCCACCAGGATCGCCGCCGCGTACTCCTGGCTGGCAATGCGCTGGGACAGGCCCTTGAGGATCAGGCTGACCACAAAGAACGCCAGCAGCTGCACCACCGCGGCGATGCCGGCCCAGAGCAGGAAGTCGATGATCGAGATGGAATGGGAAATAGCGCTGGCCACCGGAATGGCAAAGCCCAGCAAGGCACCGGACAGGGCGATGGAAGCCGCGCTGTTGCCCTCGCGGATCAGGGCGAATTCGTTATAGGGGGTCAGGCGCGTATAGATGAACGCATAGAGGGCAAAGACCAGGGCCGCGCCCAGCATGTAGAGCATGAAACCGAGCACCGCATCGGCGGGCAGAGACATCTTCAGTGCATCCATGAACATCGCGTTCAAGCTTCCTTGGAAAACGGGGCGCGAGATATAGCACAGGCCCGATTCGGCGAAAACTCCGGGAAAGGTAAAGACCAGGATTGCAGGAAGCTGGGAGGGCCCCGGCGCGCCAGGCGCCGGAGCCGGAACGCGCTACTTGGCCACGCCCCAGATGCCGCTCAGGCTTTGCAGCAGGGAGCCGCCAACACCCTGCTGGCCCAGGTACTGCAGGATCACCGGCGCAAACTGGCCGATCATGCCGCTGTCCATGCCCAGGGCGCCGAAGGCGTTGTTCAGGTCATTGGTGTCCTTGACGTCGCCCAGGGCGCTGTCCAGGCCCTTGGTCTGCCCGGACGACTGGCCCAGCAGGCCGCTCAGGGCACCCAGGCTGCCCAGGGCGTTGCTGCCCGAGAGCTTGTCCAGGCCCGGGACACTTTTGCTCAACTGGGAATAGTCGGTGCTGCTCAACTGGTTCTTCGCCAGGCCAAGCATGGCGCCCGTACCGCCGATGGCTTGCTGGGGAGTGACATTCAGTTGCGAACCCAGGGCTCCGAGCAGGCCGGCGGTCTGGGAAGTGGGGGCCGCGGCGGCAGCCTTGTCGCCGCCCTGCATGCCGGAAATGGCATTGGCCGCGTCGTTCAGGCTGAAACCGCCGGCCAGGGCCGAACCGGCTGCCAGGGTCATCAGGGTAGCCAAGGCGAAACCGCGTGGAATATTCATCGAAACAACCTCATGGGGCGAGAAACCACCCGGATTCGGGCGGCGGGAAAACAGTGTTTTGACTGAGGCCAACGGCGAATGTTCCGACACCCGCCCTGCCGTCCGGCGGCTGCATCCAGGCCCGTTGCTGCTGCGTATATCGTCCATAAGTGCCAACCCCAGCCCCCCGGCGCGAGGCAGCAAGACGTGAATGGAACAACCGACCCTCCTGGACTAATCTTTGGCTGCGTCAATCAGCGCCTGTCGTTGCCCCTTGCCCCAGTTCCTGCCAGGAGAACCGCCATCTCGAGCCTCGACACCGATCAGCTGCGACACCTGCTGGCCCAGTGTTCACTGGGAGATCGCCGGGCCTTCGAAACCCTCTATCGCAGTGTTGCGCCCCGCCTGCACGGCGTTGCCCTGCGCTTCATGGGCCGTCGCGATCTGGCCGAAGAGGTGCTGCAGGAAAGCTTCGTGCGCATCTGGAACAACGCCGTGCGCTACCAGCCGCACCTGTCCGCCCCCCTGACCTGGATGATCAACATCACCCGCAACCAGGCCATCGACCAGTTGCGCAAACACCGCGAACGGCCCCTGGGCGAACTCGAAGAGCAACAGCTGGAGGATCAAAGCCCTTCGGCCCACGAACAACTGGACAGCGCCCGCTCCGCCGTGGCCCTGAACCGCTGCCTGGAAAGCCTCGACGGCATGCAACGCCAATCCATCACCGTGGCCTACTTCCAGGGCCTGTCCTGCTCGGAGCTGGCCGAACACCTGGCGGCGCCCCTGGGCTCGGTGAAATCCTGGATTCGCCGGGGCATGGAACGCCTGCGCCGGTGCCTTGAATCATGAACTATCAAACCCCTGAACGCCGCCGCGCCTTGGCCGCCGACTACGCCATCGGCCTGATGCAGGGCGCCGCGCGCCGCCGCTTCGAAATGCTCCTGCTGGACGACGCGGCCCTGCGCGAAGAACTGGCGCAGTGGCAGGAAAGCCTCGCCCCCCTGACCGACGCCTTGCCGGAAGAGGTGGTGCCCGAACGAGTCTGGGAGGGTATCCAGGCGCGCATCGAACCCCAGATCCTGCATGTACCGAAGAAAAATCCACTGTGGATGCGCCTGCGCTTGGCGATTGCCGCCTGCGCCGTGCTGGCGACCCTGTACATCGGTTTTATCCAGCAGAGCGATCAGGTGCGCTACAGCGCCACCCTGCTCAGCGCCGACCAGCAACCGGCGCTGCGGATCAAGGCCCATGCCCAGTACCTGCAAGTCGAACCCTTGACCCTGGCCGCAGTCGGCCTGGATCGCAGCCTGGAACTCTGGGCGATCCCTGCCGACGGCAAACCGATTTCCCTCGGCGTGGTGCCGGTAGGCGGCCAAGGCAAGATCAACCTGAGCCCGGCCCAACGCGAACTGCTGGGCACCCCGATAGCCCTGGCCGTGAGCCTGGAACCCCACGGCGGCTCACCCACCGGCCAACCCACCGGGCCGGTGCTGTACCAGGGACAACTTACAGTGCTGTAACCGGCACCCGCTGGCGTAGGAGCGGGCTTGCCCGCGAACGCCCTCAAGGTAAACTCCGCGCCCAGGCCCCCACCCACGCCTTTGCAGACAGCCCCCCTGCCTGCCATGGAAGACCCCGCGCCACCTGGCGCCATCAACCGAACGGACTCTTATGAGAGCTGCGCTATACAGCTGCATCCTGCTGGCCCTGGCAACGGCCCTGTTCCTCTGGCGAATCGGCACCCCGGTCGATAGCAGCCAATGCGCCGACAAGCCCCCGGGCCCCCTGACCGGCTTCATCCGCCAGCACTTCAGCGATCGCCAGGGAGCCGACTGGCGCGACGACGGCAGTGCCTTGGGCATTCTTGGCGTTGCCGAGGCCCAGGCGTTCGCCCGCCAACCCGAGCGTTACTACTGCGAAGCCCTGAACCTGCTGCAGGACCCAGAGCGAACCCAGACGGAAAAGGTGCATACCACGGCCCTGATGCTGTCCCTGCCCCTCGACTACTACCTGGACCTCATGGACCGCAGCCACCAGCTGTACCAACGCGGCGCCATGGACCGCCCCGTCCTGACCCTGGTGCTGATACCAAGAGGCACGGCGCTGAACTACTGGTGGCTGCCCCAGTGGCGCTCGCGCTTCCAGCGGGATGCGCCAGGCATCCTGGCCGAGACCGACATAAAGGAAATCCTGAGTGGCGAACACTGGTTCGACTACCCGGGTAGAGGCTATTGATCAGGCTTGATTGGCGGGCAACACAAACCCGCCAATAGGCGGGTTTGTGCAATCTGCATGAGGTTATCTGAACAATTCGGCATGGCTGCCCAGGTCGACAAAGGTCACAAGACCGGCTCGGGCAACGTCATAAATCAGCAGAAAATCGCCACCGATATGACACTCTCTGAAACCGTCCCACTCCCCTTTCAACGCATGATCGAGGTACTGGGCCGGTAGTAGCTCCCCCAGGAACAGCAGCACCATGACTTTGCGCACTTCGTGCATATCGCGACGCCCTGCGCGCTGATAGCGCTCCCAGGACTTTTTAAACTCCGGCGTTTGTGCGCATTGCCTGGGCAGGTCAGCGCGCTTTGGTTTCCTCTCCGGCTTCGCCATCAGCATCCCTCAACATGTCGTCAATCGAGTCGTACTGACGACGAATCTCACGTGCCTGCGCCATGGCACGAGCAGTTTTCTCCGATGGGACACGCACTTCGAAAGGCAGCCCCTGCACGGCCACAACCTGACGCAGGAAAAGACGCATGGCCTCGCTCAGGCTCAGCCCACAGGCATTGAGCACAGCGGTGGCACTGACCTTCAAATCCTCGTCTATGCGGCAACGCACGTCAGTGGTTTTCAGTAATGCAGCCAAGGTATCACCTCTATTGGTTATTTGTAGCTACATTGTCGCTACGTTTTTCCATTCTGCGAGGTCGACTCTTTGCGGTCAACCGATTTCAGTGGACCGGCCTCGTGGACAGCGCCTCGTGCACGTTCAGCGACGCCACAGCGGACGAAACCTTCTGCAAGACATCCACCACCCGACGCCTTGCCGCTCCTGCGCCAGCGGCTTATAGTCCGCCGGTCGCCGAGATGGCGACCGGGTTTGGCGACCCGTCAGATACAAGGCGTACACGGTTTCCGCGCTCAGTGGAAAACGTGAGCGCAAGCGCATCCGTTGCTTTATGGCAGCTGTGCGCGGGAGACCTTCGGGTCTGCCGGGTTCTTGTGTCTCCGGTTCGCCAACCTGCGTACAGCTGCCACCCAATGCTTGGCGACAGATGAGTGGCGGCATTCAGGAAGACGACACAGGAGTGTTATCGAATGAACCGTTACATGCCGATCACCGGCCACGACTGCAATATCCCCTCCCTACTGATCGACACTCAGGCGCCGCTGGATGTGCTCCATGAAGCCGCCGCCTTCCGTATCCGCGCCGTGACCCAGGTGCTGGAGCAACTGGCCTTGAGCGATGCCCTGGGCAAGGACCCGGTACTGGCCCAGGAGCTGGCCCAGCTCTGCGCCATTCCCCTGCGCGATGGCTGCGACCTGATGGATGTGCTGGGACGGCGCCTGCGCGCCACGCTGATCGCCTGATTGAAAGCGGCCGCTGTGGCGAGGGAGCTTGCTCCCGCTCGGCCGCGCAGCGGTCGTAAAACCTGAATCCGCGACTCGACTGGCACAACCGTGTCGCAACCATCGGGAGCAAGCTCCCTCGCTACAGAAGAAAAAAACGCCGCCTTCTCGGCTAGAGAAGGCGGCGTTTTTCGTTACTGACGGTCCTCAGGCAGCGCTGAACAGCTTGTGCGGGTCGATGACGAATTTCTTCGGCACGCCGGCATCGAACTCGCCATAGCCGCGTGGGGCGTCGTCGAGGCTGATGACTTCAACCCCTACCACGTCGGCAATGTTGATGCGGTCCCACATGATGGCCTGCATCAGTTGGCGGTTGTACTTCATCACCGGGGTCTGGCCGGTGTGGAAGCTGTGGGACTTGGCCCAGCCCAGGCCGAAGCGGATGCTCAGGCTGCCCATCTTCGCCGCGGCGTCCACGGCGCCCGGGTCTTCGGTGACGTACAGGCCGGGGATACCGATCTTGCCCGCCACCCGCACTACGCCCATCAGGGAGTTGAGCACGGTGGCCGGTGCTTCGTGCTGGGCACCAGCATGGCCGTGGCCACGGGCTTCGAAGCCCACGGCGTCCACGGCGCAGTCCACTTCCGGCTCGCCGAGCAAATCGGCGATCTGCTCGTGCAACGGGGTGTCCTTGGACAGGTCGGCAATTTCAAAACCCTGGGCCTTGGCGTGGGCCAGGCGTACCGGGTTGACGTCACCGACGATCACCACCGCCGCCCCCAGCAGGCGCGCGGAAGCGGCAGCCGCCAGGCCGACCGGGCCGGCACCGGCCACATAAACGGTGCTGCCCGGGCCAACGCCAGCGGTGACGGCGCCGTGATAACCGGTGGGCAGGATGTCGGAGAGGCAAGTCAGGTCGCGGATCTTCTCCATGGCCTTGTCGCGGTTCGGCAGTTTCAGCAGGTTGAAGTCGGCGTAAGGCACCAGCACATACTCGGCCTGGCCGCCGGTCCAGTCGCCCATGTCGACGTAGCCATAGGCACCGCCGGCGCGAGCCGGGTTGACGGTCAGGCAGACCCCGGTGTGCTGTTCCTTGCAGGAGCGGCAGCGCCCGCACGCCACGTTGAAGGGCACCGAGACCAGGTCGCCGATCTTCAGGTTCTCGACGTCGCTGCCCTTCTCGATCACCTCGCCGGTGATTTCATGGCCCAGCACCAGGCCGACCTGGGCGGTGGTACGACCACGGACCATGTGCTGGTCCGAACCGCAGATGTTGGTGGAGACCACGCGCAGGATGACGCCGTGCTCAATCTTCCTGCCGCGCGGGTCCTGCATTTTTGGATAGTCGATTTTCTGTACCTCGACCTTGCCGCTGCCCAGATACACGACACCACGATTACCAGACATGCTTTCACCTCGCTGTTGTTGTTATGGAACCGCGTAACCCAAAGGGGAAACACGTGGATTGCTCGGGTACAGATGCTGTTTCGTTTTCAAAATCGCTTTCGCGCGAACAGGCGCAACGCCTGTAGGAGCGAGCTTGCTCGCGAAGGGCTGCGCAGCAGCCCCGGGAATCATCAGAGCACCACCGTCCGGTTGCCGTTCAGGAACACCCGCCGCTCGATGTGATAACCCACCGCCCGGGCCAGGGTCAGGCCCTCGATATCCCGGCCCTTGGCGATCAGGTCCTCGGGGTAATAGCTGTGGTCCACCACCTCCACGCCCTGGGCGATGATCGGGCCTTCGTCCAGGTCGTTGTTGATGTAGTGCGCCGTGGCTCCCACCAGTTTCACCCCCTTGTTGTAGGCCTGGTGATAAGGCTTGGCGCCCTTGAAGCCCGGCAGCAGCGAGTGGTGGATGTTGATGGCCTTGCCATCGAGCTTGCGGCACAGCTCCGGCGACAGCACTTGCATGTAGCGGGCAAGGATCACCAGTTCGGCGCCGGAGTCCTCGATCACCTGCCACACCTGACGCTCCTGGGACGGCTTGTCGTTGGGGTCTAGGGGGAAGTGGTGGTAGGGAATCTGGTGCCAGTCGGCCAGGGGCTTGAGGTCCGGGTGGTTGGACACCACCGCCACCACGTCCATGGGCAACTGGCCGATGCGCTGGCGGTAGAGCAGGTCGTTGAGGCAGTGGTCGGCCTTGGAGACCATGATCACCACCTTCGGCCGGTAGTGCGGCGCGGTCAGTTCGAAGTTCATCTCGAAGGCCTTGGCCCGCTGTGCCAGGCCCTCGCGAAAACCCTGCTCGTTCAGGCCATCGGGCTGGCGGAACTCCACGCGAATGAAGAAACGGCCCGAGAGCCGGTCATCGAAGGAATGGTGCTCGGTGACGTAGCAGCCCTGCTCGAACAGAAAGCGGGTCACCGCGTCCACCGTGCCGAGCACGCTGGGGCAGTCGGCGGTGAGGATCCATGTGTCGGGGGCGCGGCTCATGCGGGATAACTCCTGTTCGTTAGGGCAACCGCAGCGCGGTCGGTTCTCTGTAGGAGCGAGCTTGCTCGCGAAAAATCCAAGGGCGCTGTGGTCTTCCGGAAAATCCATCCTTCGCGAGTTCGCGAGCCAGCTCGCTCCTACCAGGCCAAGCTGGGCTCAGGCCTGGACGCTCAGGCCATATTCGGCCGCGGCATCCTGCAGCCACATCCACCAGTAATCGGAAAAGCTGCGGCGCACCAGCAGCTCCCAGGTGTCTTCGCCGGTACGGCGGATCACCAGTTGCGACTTGGCGAACACCGTGCCCACGGCCTTGCCCACCGGGAAGTTGTTGGGGTGCACGTCGTAGCTGGTGGACTTCATCAGCACCTGGCGCACGTTGGGCCCGGACAATTCGAGAATCTGCTGGCCGCCGCTGACGTTGACGATCTGGATATGCAGGTCGCCCAGGGCGGCCCGCAGGTTCTGCTCGGCGGCGAACTCTTCGCCGCTGGGCACGATCAGCAGCCACTCATCCGGGCCCAGCCATTGCAGGCTGGTCTCGCCCTTGACCACTACGCTCAGGGCGCCCGGCAGTTCGATGCCCAGGGCCTTGTGCACGCCGGCGGCGAAGGCCGGATCGTGGCCGTCGCCACGGATCGTCAGGTGGCCGAGGAGTTTTTTCTCGCGCAGGGTCACCCCGGCGTTCTTGCGGCCCTTGCCCACCAGGCTCGGCAGGTCGGCGTGGTGCAACGACGACTCGGCCTTGGCCCCGGTGGTGGGGCGCTGTTGGTAAACGTTGACTGCGGTCATAGAGCACCTGTCCTGAATTCTGTTGATAACACCCTGTAGGAGCCGGCTTGCCGGCGAAGAGGCCCTTGGGCCTTGTGGCAGCCTTGAGGCCGCCTTCGCTGGCAAGCCAGCTCCTACATGAGCGTGTTGTGCCTTAGATGTTCTGGCGGTCGCCTTTGGGGTCGAAGAACACCGAGGAAACGATTTCCGCCTCGATCACCCGGCCATCGGCCAGCGGTGCGAAGACCCGCTCGCCCAGGCGCTTGAGCCCCCCCTTGACCACACCCAGGGCGAAGGAATAACCCAGGGAGTTGTGGGCATAGCTGGAGGTCACGTGGCCCACCATGCTCATCGGGATCGCCTGCTTGGGGTTGAACACCAGTTGCGCACCTTCCGGCAGCCACTGGGTCGGGTCGATCGGCTTGAGGCCCACCAGTTGCTTGCGCTGCTCGCGCACACAGTCTTCACGGTTCATGCCGCGCCAGCCGATCCAGGAGAATGGCTTGGTCCGGCCCACGCACCAGCCCATGTTCAGGTCGTCCGGGGTCATGGAACCGTCGGTGTCCTGGCCGACGATGATGAAGCCCTTCTCGGCCCGCAGCACGTGCATGGTCTCGGTGCCATAGGGGGTCAGGTTGTACTTCTTGCCGGCCTCGACGATCTGCTCCAGCACGCCCATGGCGTAGTCGGCCTGGACGTTGACCTCGTAGGACAGCTCGCCGGTGAACGAGATACGGAACACCCGCGCCGGTACGCCACCCACCAGGCCTTCCTTCCAGGTCATGAACGGGAAGCCGTCCTTGTCCAGGTCGATGTCGGTGACTTCGCTCAGCAGCTTGCGGCTGTTGGGCCCGGACAGGGTCATGGTGGCCCAGTGGTCGGTGACCGAGGTGAAGTACACCTTGAGGTCCGGCCATTCGGTCTGCTGGTAGATCTCCAGCCACTGCAGCACGCGGGCCGCGCCGCCGGTGGTGGTGGTCATCAGGAAGTGGTTGTCGGCCAGACAGGCAGTGACGCCGTCGTCGAAGACCATGCCGTCTTCCTTGCACATCAGGCCGTAGCGGGCCTTGCCCACGTCGAGCTTGGTCCAGGCGTTGGTGTAGATGCGGTTGAGAAACTCCCGGGCGTCCGGGCCCTGGATGTCGATCTTGCCCAGGGTCGAGGCGTCCAGCAGGCCGACGCTGTCGCGCACGGCCTGGCATTCGCGCTTGACCGCGGCATGCAGGTCTTCGCCGTTTTTCGGGAAGTACCAGGGGCGTTTCCACTGGCCGACGTCTTCGAACTCGGCGCCATTCTTCACATGCCAGGCATGCAGCGCGGTGAAGCGCACCGGCTCGAAGATGTGCCCGCAGTGCCGGCCAGCCACGGCGCCGAAGGTGATCGGCGTGTAGTTCGGGCGGAACATGGTGGTGCCCATCTGCGGGATGCTGACGTTCAGCGAACGGGCGGCAATGGCCAGGCCGTTGACGTTGCCCAGCTTGCCCTGATCGGTGCCGAAACCCAGGGCGGTGTAGCGCTTGACGTGCTCCACCGACTCAAAGCCCTCGCGGGTCGCCAGTTCGATGGCGGCGGCGGTGACGTCGTTCTGCAGGTCGACGAATTGCTTCGGCGCACGCGCCGTGCCTTTTTCATGGGGCACCTGGAACAGCGCCAGGGTCGGTTCTTCAAGACGAGTCAGGGCCTTGGGCAACACGCCCTCGACGCTCTGGAAGCCGGCTTCGCTGGCGGCGCGCACACCGCCTTCGAAACCGTCGGCCAGGGTGTCGCCGAGGCTGTAGACACCGTTGATACCGCCGACGCACACACGTTTCTGCGGCGCTTCACCGGGCACGAAACCGAGGATGTCTTCACGCCACACCGGCTTGCCGCCCAGGTGCGAAGCCAGGTGCACCACCGGGCTATAGCCGCCGGAGCTGGCGATCAGGTCGCAATCGAGCCATTCGCCGGGGCTGGTGACCTTGTGTGCCTTGACGTCGATGGCCGCTACACGCGCGCCGGTCACGTGCTTGCTGCCACGGGCCTCGATCACCGCGCTGGAGGTGAGGATGCGAATGCCCTTGGCCCGGGCTTCTTCCACCAGGGCGCCGCGCGGGTTGTGCCGCGCATCGGCGATGGCCACCACTTGCAGGCTGGCGTCGAGCCAGTCCAGGGCCACACGGTAGGCGTGGTCGTTATTGGTGGACAGCACCAGTTTCTTGCCCGGGGCCACGCCGTAGCGCCGCACATAGGTGGAGACCGCGCCAGCCAGCATGTTGCCCGGCACGTCGTTGTTGCCGTAGACCAGCGGCCGCTCATGGGCGCCGGTGGCCAGCACCACGCGCTTGGCGCGGACCCGATGGATGCGCTGGCGTACCTGGCCGATCGGCGCGCGGTCGCCGAGGTGATCGGTGAGACGCTCGTGAATGGTCAGGAAGTTGTGGTCGTGGTAGCCGTTGACCGTGGCCCGTGGCAGCAGCAACACATCCGGAAGCGACTGGAGTTCGGCAACCACACTGGCCACCCACTCCGCCGCCGGCTTGCCGTCCAGGCTCTCGCGGCTGTCCAGCAGGGTACCGCCGAACTCTTCCTGCTCGTCGGCCAGGATCACCCGGGCGCCACTGCGGGCCGCTGCCAGGGCGGCGGCAAGGCCCGCGGGGCCGGCGCCGACGATCAGCACGTCGCAGTGCTGGTTCATGTTGTCGTAGGTGTCCGGATCGTTCTCGGTGGGCGAGCGACCGAGGCCCGCCGCCTTGCGGATGTACTTCTCGTAGGTCATCCAGAACGATTGCGGGTACATGAAGGTCTTGTAGTAGAAGCCCGGCGGCATCAGCTTGCCGCCGACCTTGCCGAGAATCCCCATCATGTCGTTGTTGACGCTGGGCCAGCCGTTGGTGCTGGTGGCGACCAGGCCCTGGTACAGCGCCTGCTGGGTGGCGCGCACGTTGGGGATCTGGGTGGCTTCGGTGGCACCGATCTGCAGCACCGCGTTGGGCTCCTCGCAGCCTGCGGCGAAGATGCCCCGGGGCCGGGAGTACTTGAAGCTGCGGCCGATGATGTCCACGCCGTTGGCCAGTAGCGCCGAGGCCAGGGTGTCGCCCTCAAAACCCTTGTAGCTCTGGCCGTTGAAGGTGAAGGTCAGGACCTTGTTGCGGTCGATGCGTCCGCCGTTGGACAGGCGATTGGTCTGGCTCATACCTTCTCTCCAGCAGCCTTGGCGGTGAATTGCGGCTTGGTGCCGATCTTGTAGGTCTCAAGAATTTCGTAGGTGACGGTGTCGCGGGTAGCGTTGAAGTACTGGCGGCAACCGGCGGCGTGGATCCACAACTCGTGGTGCAGGCCGCGAGGGTTGTCGCGGAAGAACATGTAGTCGCCCCACTCCTCGTCGGTGCAGGCGTTGGGGTCCAGGGGCCGTGGAATATGCGCCTGGCCGGACGAATGGAATTCCTCTTCGGAGCGCAGCTCGCCGCAGTGAGGACAGAAGATATGCAACATAGGTAGTTGTCCTTTTAGTGGGCGACCGCAGCAGCGCCGTGTTCGTCGATCAGCGCGCCGTTGTGGAAACGGTCGATGGAGAAAGGGGCGGCCAATGGATGCATCTCGCCCTTGGCGAGGCTTGCGGCAAACACGTTGCCCGAACCCGGGGTGGCCTTGAAGCCACCAGTGCCCCACCCGCAGTTGAAGAACATGTTCGGCACCGGAGTCTTGGAAATGATCGGGCAGGCGTCCGGGCTGGTGTCGACGATGCCGCCCCACTGGCGGTTCATGCGCACACGGGAGAGGACCGGGAACATCTCGACGATGGCCTGGATGGTGTGCTCGATCACCGGGTAGGAACCGCGCTGGCCGTAGCCGACCCAGCCGTCGATACCGGCGCCGATCACCAGGTCGCCCTTGTCCGACTGGCTGATGTAGCCGTGCACCGCGTTGGACATGATCACGCTGTCGATGATCGGTTTGATCGGCTCCGACACCAGCGCCTGCAGCGGGTGGGATTCGATCGGCAGGCGAAAACCCGCGAGCTTGGCCATGTGCCCGGAGTTGCCGGCGGTGACCACCCCGACGCGCTTGGCACCGATAAAGCCCTTGTTGGTCTCGACGCCGATGCACACGCCGTTTTCCTTGCGAAAACCAATGACTTCGGTCTGCTGGATCAGGTCCACGCCCAGGGCGTCGGCGGCGCGGGCAAAGCCCCAGGCCACGGCGTCGTGACGGGCCACGCCGCCGCGGCGCTGGACCGTGGCGCCGAGCACCGGGTAGCGAGTGTTCTTCGAGCAGTCCAGGTAGGGGATCTCGTCCGCCACCTGCTGGGTGTTGAGCAGTTCGCCGTCGATGCCGTTGAGCCGGTTGGCGCTGACCCGGCGCTCGGAATCACGGATGTCCTGCAGGGTATGGCACAGGTTGTAGACCCCGCGCTGGGAGAACATCACGTTGTAGTTGAGGTCCTGGGACAGGCCTTCCCACAACTTCATCGCATGCTCGTAGAGCTGCGCCGACTCGTCCCACAGGTAGTTGGAACGCACGATGGTGGTGTTGCGCGCGGTGTTGCCGCCGCCCAGCCAGCCCTTCTCCACCACCGCGACATTGGTGATGCCGTGTTCCTTGGCCAGGTAGTAGGCGGTGGCCAGGCCATGCCCGCCACCGCCGACTATGACCACGTCGTAGACCTTCTTCGGGGTCGGGGTGCGCCACATGCGCTGCCAGTTTTCATGGTGGCTGAGAGAGTGCTTGAAGAGGCCGAAGCCCGAATAGCGTTGCATAGTCATTGCTCCAGTTGCGGCTCTCAGCGGTAAACCGGGAAATCAGCACACAGGGCCGCCACCTGACGGGCGACATTGGCCTCGACGTCGGCATCGCCGAGGTGGTCGAGAATGTCGCAGATCCAGCCCGCCAGTTCGGTGCACTGGGTGACCTTGAAACCGCGGGTGGTGACCGCAGGGGTGCCGATGCGCAGGCCGGACGTGACAAACGGCGACTGCGGGTCGTTGGGCACGGCGTTCTTGTTCACGGTGATGTGGGCACGGCCCAGGGCGGCGTCGGCATCCTTGCCGGTCAGGCCCTGGCGAATCAGGCTGACCAGGAACAGGTGGTTGTCGGTGCCGCCGGACACTACATCGTAGCCGCGTTTGATAAACACGCCGGCCATGGCCTGGGCGTTGTCGATCACTTGCTGCTGATAAGCCTTGAAGCCAGGTTCCAGCGCTTCCTTGAAGCACACCGCCTTGGCCGCAATCACATGCATCAGCGGACCGCCCTGGGCACCCGGGAACACGGCAGCGTTGAGTTTCTTCTCGATCTCTTCGTTGGCCTTGGCCAGGATCAGCCCGCCACGGGGACCGCGCAGGGTCTTGTGGGTGGTGGTAGTGACCACGTCGGCATAGGGCAGCGGGTTGGGATACAGACCGGCGGCCACCAGCCCGGCGACGTGGGCCATGTCGACGAACAGCAGCGCCCCGACCTTGTCGGCGATCTGCCGGAAGCGCGGGAAGTCCAGGGTCTTGGAGTAGGCCGAGAAGCCGGCGACGATCATCTTCGGCTTGTGTTCCACGGCCAGGCGCTCGACTTCGTCGTAGTCGATCAACCCGGTGCGGGTGTCGATGCCGTACTGCACCGCGTTGTACAGCTTGCCCGAGGACGACACCTTGGCCCCGTGGGTCAGGTGGCCGCCATGGGCCAGGCTCATGCCGAGGATGGTATCGCCGGCCTGCAGCAGGGCCAGGTACACCTCGCTGTTGGCCGAAGAACCGGAGTGCGGCTGGACGTTGGCGTAGTCGGCACCGAACAGTTGCTTGGCGCGCTCGATGGCCAGGGCCTCGACCTTGTCCACGTGCTCGCAGCCACCGTAGTAGCGCTTTCCCGGATAGCCTTCGGCGTACTTGTTGGTCAGCCCGCTGCCTTGCGCCTGCATCACCCGCTTGCTGGTGTAGTTTTCCGACGCGATCAGCTCGATGTGATCTTCCTGGCGTTGTTCCTCGGCATTGATGGCCGCCAGCAGTGCATCGTCGTAACCCTGGATCTGGTCTTGCTTGCTGAACATCACGTCTCTCCCAGCGGCGGCGGTGCGCCTTTCGTCTCGGTGAGGCGAGCCTTACAGCTACGCCCTTTGGATGCGATGGTATGACCGGGAAGGGGAACTCAAATGCCTATGGACGCCACGCAAAGGTGCGTTTACGACATGCCCTGGCGTGCGGAGATAAATGCCTGCCCGCACCACCCGCCAACGGCTCTGGATCGGGCCTGTCCTTCCCCCACAACGCAACGCTCTCTGCCGTAGGAGCCGGCTTGCCAGCGAAGAGGCCCGCAAGCCGGGCGCAAACCCTCACGGGCGCCTTCGCCGGCAAGCCGGCTCCTACAGGGCTGCGCGCAGGGCCAGCAGCAGGAGAAAGTGCGCCGGGTACAGCAGGTAGGCCCAGCGGCGCATGGCCGGCACCGACCTGCCACGCAGCCCCCGCAGCAGCATCAGCCCCAGCCACGGCGCCAGCAGACAAGCGGCAATACCGCAGGTCGCCACCTGATTGCCCAGGCGCGCCGCCCGGAACAAGGTTTCCCATTGATTGGCCGCCAGGCACAGCGCCCCAGGCAGCAGGCTGAAATACCAGGGCCGGCGCAACACCAGTACCAGGGCCAGCGGCAGCAACACCCCGAAGGCGCCGAACATCAGCCGCTCGCTGAAAACCACCGCCAGCAGCAAGGCCAGCAGGCCAAGCCCCAGGTCCAGGCCTCTGCGCCGCTGCCAGCCGCGAGCCACCAGCAGGCCCAGGGCCAGGGTGGGCAACACATTCAAGGTATCGGGGCCGGGAATGAACAGACGATAGGGAATCTCGCTCAGCAGGCTGAACAGCAGCAACCAGCCCAGGTAGCGCCATGGGCCGGGCCGGCGGTCGATTTCATCCCTGGCCCGGGTCAGGTTCACCGCCATGGCCAGGCAGAACCAGGGAAACGCCAGGCGCCCGGGTACGTAAAACCAGTCCAGGCTCAGGCCCACATAACGCAGGTGATCGAGGACCATGCTCAGCAGCGCCAGCCATTTCAGCGCATCCAGCGCCCCGTCGCGCCGGGCAGTGTCGGGTTTCAGCATCGCGTCACGCATAAATCCTTATGGGCCATGCATTATTCCGGCATAAACAGAGCGTGTGCTGAGCCATTATTCTTGGTTAAAGTGCGCACCATCATCGACCACGGAGCCGGCCATGACCGACAAGAGCCAACAATTCGCCAGCGACAACTACTCCGGCATCTGCCCCGAAGCCTGGGCCGCCATGGAGCAGGCCAACCACGGCCACGAGCGCGCTTACGGCGACGACCAGTGGACCGCTCGCGCCTCGGATCATTTCCGCAAACTGTTCGAAACCGATTGCGAAGTGTTCTTCGCCTTCAACGGCACCGCCGCCAACTCCCTGGCCCTGTCGTCGCTGTGCCAGAGTTACCACAGCGTGATCTGCTCGGAAACCGCCCACGTCGAAACCGACGAGTGCGGCGCCCCGGAGTTCTTCTCCAACGGCTCCAAGCTGCTGATCGCCGGCACCCAGAACGGCAAGCTGACCCCGGAATCGATCCGCGAGATCGCCCTCAAGCGCCAGGACATCCACTATCCCAAGCCGCGGGTGGTAACCCTGACCCAGGCCACCGAGGTGGGCAGTGTCTACACCCCGGAAGAAGTTCGCGCCATCAGTGCCACCTGCAAGGAACTGGGGCTGAACCTGCACATGGACGGCGCGCGCTTCTCCAACGCCTGCGCCTTCCTCGGCTGTACCCCGGCGGAGCTGACCTGGAAGGCCGGCGTGGACGTGCTGTGCTTTGGCGGCACGAAAAACGGCATGGCGGTGGGTGAAGCGATCCTGTTCTTCAACCACAAGCTGGCGGAAGACTTCGACTACCGCTGCAAGCAGGCTGGCCAGCTGGCCTCGAAAATGCGCTTTCTCTCCGCGCCCTGGGTCGGCCTCCTGGAAAACGACGCCTGGCTCAAGCACGCCCGCCACGCCAACCACTGCGCGCAGCTGCTGGCCCAGCTGGTGGCCGACATCCCTGGCGTGGAACTGATGTTCCCGGTGCAGGCCAACGGCGTGTTCCTGCAACTCTCGGAACCGGCCATTGCCGCACTGACGGCCAAGGGCTGGCGCTTCTACACCTTCATCGGCAAGGGTGGCGCGCGCTTCATGTGCTCCTGGGACACCGAGGAAGACCGCGTGCGCGAACTGGCAGCCGACATCCGCACCGTCATGAGCGCCTGACCCACCCCCCGCCTGTAGGAGCTGGCTTGCCAGCGAAGAGGCCCGCAACCCAAGCGCCGCGCTCACCGACGCCTTCGCCGGCAAGCCGGCTCCTACAATGGCCAGCGCACCTCCCACCCCGTAGGAGCTGGCTTGCCAGCGAACAGGCCCGCAACCCAAGCGCCGCGCTCATGGACGCCTTCGCCGGCAAGCCGGCTCCTGCAACGGCCAGCGCACCTCCCACCCCGTAGGAGCTGGCCTGCCAGCGAAGAGGCCCGTCAAGCACGCCCCCTTCATCAGTTCACAAATTCCTGAACTGATTATTTGCCCCCACTGATTCAACAACCGCAGCGTTTGTCCGAGACTCCGGGGTCGACCTATAAAAATAAGGCTGTACCCCATGACGACTTCTTCTTGCGTCACCGAGAAAGCCCAGCCTCCCGGCCTTGCGATCGAAACCCGTTCCATCGACTACGTGCCGCGCAACGAGCGCCACGGCAAGGTCTGGCACCAGGGCCCCTTCTGGTTCACCGGCAACTTCGTGCTCACCACCATGGTCACCGGTTTCACCGGCGCAGCCCTGGGCCTCGCCCTGCAATACGCCATCCTGGCGATCGTCATCGGCGTCTGCCTGGGCACCTTCTGCATGGCCTTCCACGCCAACCAGGGCCCGCGCATGGGGCTGCCGCAGATGATCCAGTCCCGCGCCCAGTTCGGCCTGCGTGGCGCCATCGTGCCGTTCACCGCCGTGGTGTTCGTCTACATCGGCTTCAACGTGTTCAACGTGATTCTCGCCACCGATGCCATCAACACCGTGATTCCCGGCGCCCGGGCGCCCTGGTACACCCTGATGATCGCCGTGGCGGTGCTGATCGCGGTGATCGGCCATGACCTGCTGCACACCGTGCAGCGCTGGCTGACCTACGTGATGATCAGCGTGTTCGCGGTGCTCACCGTCAGTGCCCTGCTGACCCTGCAGGCCGACTCGGCCCTGGCCGACCCGCAGTTCTCCTGGTCGGCGTTCCTGATCCAGCTGTCGGCCGCCGCCGGCTACCAGATCAGCTATTCGGTGTACGTCTCCGACTACTCACGCTACCTGCCGCACCAGACGCCGTCGCGCCAGGTGATCTTCTGGACCTACCTGGGCGCCGCCGGTTCGGCCCTGTGGCTGATGTCCCTGGGGGCGTTCCTGGCTTCGGCCCTGCCCTCCCCCGATGCCATCGCCAGCGTGCGCGAAGTGGGCAACCGGGTGATCCCCGGCTTCGGCACCTTCACCGTGCTGATCGCAGTGCCGGCGCTGGTGGGCATCATGGCGGTCAACTGCTACGGCGCCATGCTCACCGGCATCAGCGCCATCGACGGCTTCAAGTCGATCAAGCCCAACCTCAAGAGCCGGGTCTGCGGAATCGTGCTGGTGGCGGTGGTGATCTTTCTCATCGCCATGAACATTCCCGAGAGCTACCTGGGCAGCTTCAACACTTTCGTGCTGCTGATGCTGTATTTCCTGGTGCCCTGGACCGCAGTCAACCTGGCGGACTTCTACCTGGTGCGCAAAGGTCGCTATGCCATCAGCGACATCTTCAATCACACCGGGATCTATGGCCGCTGGTCCAGCGCCGGGCTGCTGGCGTATTTCCTCGGCCTGCTGGCGATGGTGCCGTTCATGTCCCTGAGCTTCTTCCAGGGCCCGCTGTCCCAGGCCCTGGGCGGCGCCGACATTGCCTTCGTGGTTGGCCTTGCCGTGGCCGCGCTGGTCTACTGGGCGCTGACCCGCAACCTGGACCTGGACGCGGAGCGCCTGGCCATCCAGGCCAGCGAGCAGCAACTGGAAGGAGGCGCGCAATGATTCCTCAGGCATCCCTCAAGGTGGCCTGCCAGCAAGTGGCCCCGCGCATCGGCGACCTTAAGTACAACCGCGCCCTGGGCGCCGAGGCGATACGCCAGGCCGCCGCCCGCGGCGCCCAGGTGGTGGTGCTGCCGGAACTGGTGCAGAGCGGCTATGTGTTCAGCGACCGCAATGAAGCCCTGGCACTCTCGGAAAGCCTCGACGGGCCGACCCTGAGCCTGTGGAAAACCCTGGCCGAAGAGCTGCAGGTGGTGATCGTCGGCGGCTTCTGCGAGCGCCTGGACCAGGAGCGCGTGGCCAACAGCGCGGCGCTGGTCGAACCCGAAGGCAGGCTGACGCTGTACCGCAAGGCCCACCTGTGGGATCGGGAAAACCTGATCTTCACCCCGGGCGACGAACCGCCGCCGGTGGTGGCGACCCGCTTCGGGCCGATCGCCATGATGATCTGCTACGACCTGGAGTTTCCCGAGTGGGTGCGCCTGCCAGCCCTGGCCGGCGCGGCCCTGCTGTGCGCCCCGGTGAACTGGCCGGATGGCCCGCGCCCGCTGGGCGAGCGGCCGGCGGAGATGGTCCGGGTGCAGGCCAATGCGGCGGTCAACCGGATGTTCATCGCCGCCTGCGACCGCTGCGGCGAGGAACGTGGAGTGAACTGGGTGGGCGGCTCGACCCTTGTCGATGCCGACGGTTATCCACTGGCGGGCAGGGATCGGGAAAGCGCCGAGCAGTTGCTGTTGGCGGAGCTGGACCTGACCCAGGCCTGGCACAAGTCCATCAGTGAACATAACCATGTGCACCTGGATCGGCGCCCGGCGTTGTATCAGTAACCGAAGGATCAGCTTGCACCTGTTCGCTGGCAAGCCGGCTCCTACAGCAAACGGATGCAGGGGCCGGTTTGCCGGCGATCAGAACTCCACGCGCACGTCGCCCTTGGGCACGCTGCAGCAGGACAGGATGTAGCCTTCGGCTTCGTCTTCCTCGGTGATCCCGCCGTTGTGCTCCATCTCCACCTCGCCCCCCAGCTTGAGCACCTTGCAGGTGCCGCAGATGCCCATGCCGCAGGCCTTGGGAATCATCAGGCCAAGCTTGGCCGCCGCCGCGTGCACGGTTTCCCCGGGGGCCACGCGGATGCTCTTGCCCGAAGCGGTGAACTCCACCTGATGCAGGTCCGCCAGGTCCGGCTCCGGCGCCTCGGCCGCCTGTTCGGCGTGTTCCACCGCATCGGCCCGGGCTTCGGCCGGGGTCGCGCCGAAGGATTCCTCGTGGTAGCGGGCCATGTCGAAACCGGCGGCTTCCAGCAGCCGCTTGACCGCGCTCATATAGGGCGTAGGGCCGCAGCAGAACACTTCCCGCTCCAGGAAATCCGGGGCCATCAACTCCAGCATCTTGTGGTTCAGGTAACCGCGATAACCGGCCCAGGGCTCGCCCAGGCCGTGCTTTTCGCAGATCAGGTGCAGGCTGAAGTTGTCGATCCGCGAGGCCATGTGCTCCAGCTCGCGGTGGTAAATGATGTCCTTGGGGGAACGGGCGCTGTGGATGAACACCATGTCGACGTTGGCGTTGGTGTCGTAGAACCAGCGCGCCATGGACATCACCGGGGTAATGCCGACGCCGCCGCTGAGGTAGAGGATCTTCGGCGCCGGAAAGTCGATGGCGTTGAACAGCCCCACCGGCCCGTGCACCGCCAGTTCCTGGCCTTCGTGCAGGGTGTCGTGCAGCCAGTTGGAGACCTTGCCGCCGGGCACGCGCTTGATGGTCACCGAGAAGCTGTAGGGCACCGAGGGCGAGCTGGAGATGGTGTAGGAACGCATCACCGGCTGGCCCTCGATCTCCAGCTCCAGGGTGACGAACTGCCCAGGCTTGAAGAAGAACATGATCGGCTGGTCGGCCATGAAGCAGAAGGTCCGCACGTCCCAGGTTTCCTGGATGACTTTGACGCAACGGACGATGTGACGGCCATTGGCCCAGGTCTGGGTGGTTACCGGGTTGAGGAAGGTGTTGGACATGCTGTTCTCCACGGCCGACGGTCGGCGTCTTGTCAGCGATTCTGCGTAAGGCTTCTCGCGCCCATTTACCTATCTGCGACATTCACATGCTTATCGCGACCAGCCCCCAGCTGCCGGGGCTGGCGCGTCGGGAACAGATTGGGCCATGTCGCCCATGGATAAGGTTCTTGGCGCCTGCGGACCCACACTCGCCTCAACGACAACAGCCGTTTTTTTCGTGACTTGCGTAGCACCCACCGTAGCCACTAATTAATTCGCCGGCCGCACTGAACGGCCATGAGGACTTGAACGATGGACGTCACCGCAACCCTGAGCTTGGGCGATCCGCTGGAACCTGCACGCAAGGCCACTGCACAGATGCTGCAGGAACGTGAGCGGACCTTTTCCCTGCCGCAGCCGTTCTACTGCGATGAAAGGCTGTTCGATATCGACATGCAGGAGATCTTCCAGAAGGAATGGCTGATCGCCGGCATGACCTGCGAGATCCCTACCAAGGGCAACTACATCACCCTGCAGATCGGCAAGAACCCGATCATCGTCATCCGCGGCGCCGACGGCGTGGTCCACGCCTTCCACAACGTCTGCCGCCACCGCGGCTCACGGCTGTGCACCAGCGACAAGGGCAAGGTCGCCAAGCTGGTCTGCCACTACCACCAGTGGACCTACGAACTGGACGGCCGCCTGCTGTTCGCCGGCACCGAGATGGGCGCCGACTTCGACATGAAGCAATACGGCCTGAAACCGGTGAACGTGAAGACCGCCGGCGGCTACATCTTCATCTCCCTGGCCGAGAACCCGCCGGCCATCGACGACTTCCTGGCGACCCTGGCCCATTACATGGAGCCCTACGACATGGAGAACACCAAGGTGGCGGTGCAGACCACCTTGCACGAAAAGGCCAACTGGAAACTGGTGCTGGAGAACAACCGCGAGTGCTACCACTGCGGCGGCTCGCACCCCGAATTGCTGAAAACCCTGCTGGAATGGGACGACGTCACCGACCCGCGGGCCGACCAGGCGTTCAAGGACCACGTGGCCGCCTCCGCTGCCGCCTGGGAAGCCGAGAAGATCCCTTACGCCCACGCCAGCTTCGGCCTGCGCAACCGCATCGTGCGCATGCCGCTGCTCAAGGGCACCGTGTCCATGACCCTGGACGGCAAACAGGGCTGCGCCAAACTCATGGGCCGGATCAAGAACCCGGACCTGGGCTCGATGCGCATCCTGCACCTGCCCCACTCGTGGAACCACTGCATGGGCGACCACATCATCGTGTTCACCGTGTGGCCCATCAGCGCCCAAGAAACCATCGTCACCACCAAGTGGATCGTGCACAAGGACGCCGTGGAAGGCGTGGACTACGACGTCGAGCGCATGCGCCAGGTGTGGGACGCCACCAACGCCCAGGACCGGCGCCTGGCGGAAGAGAACCAGCGCGGCATCAACTCCACCGCCTACCAGCCCGGCCCGTACTCCAAGACCTACGAGTTCGGCGTGGTCAACTTCGTCGACTGGTACAGCGAGCGCATGCTGAGCAACCTGGGGGCGGAACCGGCGCCTTACCTCAAGGGTGTTCCGGTCACCGGCTGACACTGCAAGCACCGTAGCGGCTACAAGGCTTGTGTAGCCGCTGCCGCAGGCTGCGAACGGCTTGGGCGGCACTCCGACGCAGCAGGCGCAGCGATCTTGAGAGCGCCTGGGTTCGGCGGAAAACCGTCAAGCAAGGTCCTGCGGACCTTGTCGCAGCCTCGCGGGGTCGGCAGCGGCTACAGGGCCTTCAGGGCCGCGACCAGCTGACCGCGCCGGTCTCGCCGATGAAGGTCTCGCTGATCTGCGGGCCGTCCAGCCTCACCTTCACATAGCCATTGCGCACCCGTAGCGGGTAGTTCGGATCGTCTGCCGAAAGGGTTTCCGACCATTGCACCTGGGCGTTGCCCTTCAGTTCGCTGGTAACGCCATAGGGAATCGCCCCATGGCCGATGCAGCGCCCGTACATGCCGTCCCTGGGCGCTGTCCAGGTACTGGAAGCGCACGATCCAGCCGTCGCCGTCACGCTCCAGATGGCGCACCTGGGCCTGGCAGAAAATCTGCGCACCGTGATTGCGGTGGTGTTCTTGGCCTTGTTGTTACAGCCCCAGACGCAGTCGCCACAGTGGTTGCACGGCAGTTGCTCGACCCCGACGTGGTTGAGGTTGTTGGGTAACTTGGCGAAGGTCACGTTGATCGGCGGCTTGTAGAAATGCGCCTCCTGCTTGAGAAAGTCCGCGGACTTCTGGTTGGCCTGGAGCTTGGCCAGGGAAACACAAACTGTGGAAAAAGTGCCAACCGGCGGCAGCCCGGGGGTGCAGCTATAGGCGGGCACGCTGGTTGGTGGCGCGGCGGCGGGTGCGTCGAGGGAGAAAGGCGCGGATCGCGGAAGCCTGTGATGAACGACAGTCCATTGCCTGAGCTCCCGGGAACCGGATGTGGATAAGTAACTGCCAGGTCCTTGTGGCATCAGTGAAGACAGGCCACTTGCCAGTGTCAAGGCAGCCATTAGAACTGTATGAAATTTGATCTATTGCCGTGCAAGCCATGGATTACAAGGGGTGCAGCCTTCGACGAACACCTTATCCACACCTTGGCCCACAGCAACTGTGGGCAAGTTCCTCTGGCTTGGGGATATTTCGCCGGGCAATGGCAACAAAATCCGTAACTTATGTAGAAAGTGCTGTTTTACAAGACATTGATCATTTTTTGAACACATCCATCAAAGCCATGTATTCAGAAGGCTACAGAGGAAGGCGAACACCTTATCCACAGAACGGCCAACAGACTTTGGGGGCAACTCGGGTGCCCGAGTCATGCACTGTGGAAAACCGCCAAACGCCGCGCATTATCAGGGCCACGCCAGGATATTCTGCGGAAAAACCAGCATTTGGTCGTTTTTTGAACAAAATCTTGAAAGCCCCGTTCTGCAAGGGATACAGCGCTAAGCGAACATCTTATCCACAGAAGCGCCAACAGACTTTGGGGGCAACTGCTGTGCAAAAGTCTACCCGAGGGTTTTCCCATCATGGAAAAAACGTCATAAAAAACGCCGACTTAGCCTGATCAAAAATCGTACAGGCGGCGCCAGGGCCCGCTGCACAAGGGCTGGAGCGAGGCGCGAACACCTTATCCACAGGTCCGCACACAGGGATTGTGAGTAACCCTACCCCCCTGTCGCGAAAGACGGCCGGGAATTGTGCAAAACCGCGCCGGCCTCTTCGCCGGCAAGCCGGCTCCTACAAGGCATGGGTACATTTCCCTCCCGTAGGAGCTGGCTTGCCAGCGAACAGCGGTGCCAGGGGTTGTGCATAACCCTGAGGTCAGCGCACTACGCCTTCTTCGATGAGCAATTTGAGAATGGCTTCGGCACCCGCCTCAGGGCTGACGCCCTTGAGTACCTGGCCGGTGCCGCCGCTGGCCTTGGCGGTAGCGGCTTTCATGCGGTCGGCGCCGCTCTTGGCCTTGATCACTTTCAGGCGCTTGGGGCGCGGCTTGGCCGGTTGCAGGCTGGAGCCTGTGAACAACTCGTCCTCCACCACCAGCACCTGGTCGGTTTCGAGCACGCCCCGGCGCGCCGGGCCGTAGGCGCTCTGGCGCGGCTTGGGTGCGGCGTTATCCACAGTGGCGAGGAATGGCAGGCGCACCTTGAGCCGGCGTCGCTGGCCGCGAGGCAAGGCTTGCAGGACATGGGCCACGCCATCGCCCAGGGACTCGACCTGGGCCAGCCCCACCACCAGCGGCCAGCCGAGGTTTTCCGCCAGCAGGAATGGCAGCATCCCCGAGCCCTCGCCGGTTTCCGCCTGGCTGCCGGTGAGCACCACCTGGGCGCCGGCATGACGCAGGTACTGGGTCAGTGCCGGCAGGGCATCGGCGCCCGCCGGCTGCTCCAGCACATGCAGCTGTTCCAGGCCCATGCCCAGGTAGGCGCGCAGGGCCGGTTCGGCTACATCGCCGGCATGCAGCACCTGCAACTGCGCACCGGCCAGTTGCAGGCCCAGTTCCACTGCCCGGGCATCCTGTTCGGCACGCCGCGGGCGGCCGGAGGTGGGGTGGGCGCCAATCGAAATCAGGCTGATTACATTGCTGTGCATAACATCCCCTTAAGCCGCATCGCGCTTGGCGTCGTTGCGGTAGGCCGCTACCGCCGCGATCAAGGCCTTGAGAATCTCCGCGCTGTCGCCAATCACCGACAGGTCGGCACGCTTGATCATGTCGCAACCCGGGTCGAGGTTGATCGCCACCACCTTATCGCAGGCACCAATGCCTTGCAGGTGCTGGATCGCTCCGGAAATCCCCACCGCCACATAGACCCGCGCGGTGACCCAGATACCACTGGCCCCCACTTGCCGGTCGCGGGCCATGAAGCCGTCGTCCACCGCCACCCGCGAAGCGCCTTCGGTGGCCCCCAGGGCGGCGGCGGTCTGGTGAAACAGCGGCCAGTCCTTGACCCCGTTGCCCCCGGAAAAGATGAATTCGGCCTCGGCCATGGGAATCGCCGCCGGGTCCACCGCCACTGCGCCCAGGTCTTCGATCCGCGCCAGGCTGCGGGCCACGCTTGTGGATAACTCCACCGGCAAGGCTTCGTGGCGGGTTTCGCTGACCGGCTCCGCGCATTCGGCGGCGGCCAGGATCAAGCGCGCCACCGGCCGCACCAGGTCCTGCAGGCCGGCGCCGGCACGGCCGATGCACTGCCCGTCCTTGACCTGCCAGACCCGGGTCGCCGGGCGTTCGCCCAGGGCCGCGGCAAAGCGCCGGCCCAGTTCGCCGCCGCCGGTGCGGCTGTCGGGCAGCAGCCAGTGACGCGGGCTGAACTGGTTATCCACAGCCCGCAGGCCCTGCACCCGTTGCTCCGGTGCATAACCTTCGAACTCGCTGCCTTGCAGCACCAGCAGGCGGTCGACACCCGCGGTGGCGAAGGCCGATTCCTTGTGCTCGCCGAACACCACCGCCAGCACCGCGCCGTCCTGGCCCGCCAGCTGATGGGCCAGGCCCAGAAGGTCGCGGTCGTGGCTGCTCAGGCGGCCACCGACCATGTCCGGCACCACGCTGATGTAGAACGCCGGCTGCGCCACTTGATGCAGCGGCAACTGCACCTCGGCCGCTGCCGTGCGCTTGGCGCTGCCGCCCTGCTGGGCGCCACTGCGGTCGATGCGCTTGAGGCCGTTGGGGCCGATGAAACCGATGCCGTGGGGGTTCTTGCGGATCAGGCCATTGGGCCCCATCCAGCTGTGTTGCGCCGGCTGCATGGCCGCGTGCAGCGGGTGCAGGCGGTTGCGGGCGATCCACTCGGCCCGGGGATCGCGGCGGATAATGTCGCTCATCAGTGCACCTCCGCAGGTTCAGGTTTCACCGACGCCGGCGCTTTGCTCGGGGCGGCGTCTTCGAGCAAGGCATCGGCTACCAGTTCGGCGATGTCCTTGATCATCGGCCGCGGCTCCACCACCCCTTCGAGCATCGCCGTGCACTGTGGACAACCCACGGCCACCAGCTCGGCGCCGGTTTCGCGGATGTCCTGCATGCGCATGTCGGGAATCCGTTGCTTGCCCGGAATGTCGGTGATCGGCGCGCCGCCGCCACCGCCGCAGCAACGGGAACGGAAGCCCGAGCGCTGCATTTCCTTGATCTCGATGCCCAGGGCCCGCAGTACCTCGCGCGGCGCTTCGTATTCACCGTTGTAACGGCCCAGGTAGCACGGGTCGTGGTAGGTCACGCTATTGCCTTTGTGCTGGCCCAGATTGAGGGCACCGGCACCAATCAACTCGGCCAGGTAGGTGCTGTGGTGCTGCACCAGGTAGTTGCCATCGAAGGCGCCGTACTCGTTCTTCAGCACATGGAAACTGTGGGGATCGCAGGTGACGATGCGCTTGAAGCGGTACTTGGCCAGGGTCTGGATGTTGCGCTTGGCCAGCAGCTGGAAAGTCGCTTCGTCGCCCAGGCGCCGGGCCACGTCACCGCTGTCGCGCTCTTCCAGGCCGAGCACGGCGAAGTCCACCTTGGCCGCCTTGAGCACTTTGACGAAGGCCCGCAGGGTGCGCTGGTTGCGCATGTCGAAGGCGCCGTCGCCGACCCAGAACAGCACGTCGGTGCTTTGTTTGTCGCTGAGCAGGGACAGGTTCAGGTCCGCCGCCCAGTTCATCCGCCCGCCGGGGTTGAAGCCGCCGGGGTTGTCGGTGGCAATGAGGTTTTCCAGGACCTCGGCGCCCTTGTTCGGCGTGGCGCCCTTCTCCAGGGTCAGGTGGCGACGCATGTCGACGATGGCATCGACGTGTTCGATCATCATCGGGCATTCCTCGACACAGGCCCGGCAGGTGGTGCAGGACCACAGGGTCTCGGCGTCCACCAGGCCGTTGACGATGGGCTGGTGCGGGTTGCCGCCGTGTTCGCCGATGGCCTTGCCAGGGTACGGGCTGCCAGCGAACTGCGCGTCGGTACCGCCGGCCAGGCCGACCACCATGTCCTGGATCAGTTTCTTCGGGTTCAGCGGCTGGCCGGCGGCGAAGGCCGGGCACGCCGCCTCGCACTTGCCGCACTGCACGCAGGCGTCGAAGCCCAGCAACTGGTTCCAGGTGAAGTCCTTGGGCTTTTCCACCCCCAAAGGCGCGTTCGGGTCTTCCAGGTCCAACGGTTTGAGGCCGGTGGAGCGTCCGCCACCAAAGCGCTCGGCGCGCCGGTGCCAGGCCAGGTGCAGGGCACCAGCGAAGGCGTGCTTCATCGGCCCGCCCCAGGTCATGCCGAAGAACAGCTCGGACACGCCCCAGAGCACACCCAGCGCAAGCAGCGCCGCCAGCAGCCAGCCACCGAAGTTTTCCGGAAGGATCCCGGCCACCGGCAGGGTCGCCACGAAGAAGCTCACGGAGAATGCCAGCAGGCTTTTGGGCAGGCGCATCCACGGCCCTTTGGACAGCCGCGCCGGCGGGTTGCGCCGACGCTTGGCGACGAACAGCGCGCCGACGAACATCAGCGTGGCGGCCAGCAGCAAGGCATAACCCAGGATGCGGTTGTGCAGGCCGAAACCGTGCACCAGGATCGCCAGCACGGCGGCCAGGACAAAGCCCCCCGCCGTGGCCACGTGGGTGTTGGCCATGTATTTGTCCCGGGCCACCACGTGGTGCAGATCCACCATGTAGCGCTTGGGCATGGCCAGCAGGCCGCCAATCAGATCGACCTTGGAGGCTCGCCCCCGGCGCCACATGGCCACGCGTCGCAGCGCGCCAAGGACCGCAAGGCCGATGGCGGCGAACAACAGAATGGGAAGAAGGGTGTTCAACATGGTGGAGCTCCCAAAGACCTGGGGCCTTGTAGGAGCTGGCTTGCCAGCGATCAGGCAGCACGCGGTATCTCGCCAGTGCCGATCGCCGGCAAGCCGGCTCCTACAGGAAGTGGCTTAGAAATCCTTGCACAGGCGCAGTGCGTCGTAGATCGCGGCATGGGTGTTGCGCTGGGACACGCAGTCGCCGATGCGGAACAACAGGTAGCCCTCCCCCGTCTCGCTCAGGCACGGCTGCGGCTTGATCGCGAACAGCGCCTCGACGTCCATCTGGCCCTTGTTGCGCGAACCTTCCTTGAGCCCGTAGTAGAGCTCTTCGTCGGGACGCACGCCGTTTTCCACCACCACCTGGTCCACCACCCGTTCTTCCCGGGCGCCGGTGTATTCGTTTTCCAGCACCGCCACCAGCTTGTCGCCCTCGCGGTAGACCTTCTCCAGGGTCAGGTCCCCGGTCATGATCACTTCCTTGGGGTACAGGCTGCGGTAGTAGGTAGGGAACGAGGTGCCGCCCACGGCGATGCCCGGCTTGATGTCGTCGGTGACGATTTCCACTTGCGAACCCTTGTCGGCGATGAAGTCGGTGACCGACATGCCGGTGAACTCGCAGATGGTGTCGTACACCAGCACGTTCTTGCCCGGCGCCACCTTGCCGTCGAGGATGTCCCAACTGCTGACCACCAACCCTTCGGCGGCGCCCCAGTGCTCGTTCTGCTCGATGAACGGATGGCCGCCCACGGCCAGCACCACCACGTCGGGGCGCAGGTCGAGAATGGTCGCGGTGTCCGCCGCGGTGCCCAGGCGCAGGTCGACCTTCAGGCGCGCCAGTTCCAGCTGGTACCAGCGGGTGATACCGGCGATCTGGTCCCGTTGCGGGGCCTTGGAAGCGGTGGTGATCTGCCCGCCAATGGCTTCCTTCTTCTCGAACAGGGTCACGTCGTGGCCGCGTTCGGCCGCCACGCGGGCGGCTTCCATACCGGCAGGACCGGCACCGACCACCACCACCTTGCGCTTGATGCCGGTGGTTTTCTCGATGATGTGCGGCACGCCCATGTATTCACGGGACGTGGCGGCGTTCTGGATGCACAGCACGTCCAGGCCCTGGTACTGGCGGTCGATGCAGTAGTTGGCGCCGACGCACTGCTTGATCTGGTCGATCTGGCCCATCTTGATCTTGGCGATCAGGTGCGGGTCGGCCATGTGCGCGCGGGTCATGCCGACCATGTCGACGTAACCGCCTTCGAGAATCCGCGTGGCCTGGTTCGGGTCCTTGATGTTCTGTGCGTGCAGCACCGGCACCTTGACCACTTCCTTGATGCCCGCCGCCAGGTGCAGGAACGGCTCCGGCGGGAAGCTCATGTTGGGGATCACGTTGGCCAGGGTGTTGTGGGTGTCGCAGCCCGAACCCACCACGCCGATGAAGTCCAGCATGCCGGTGTCGTCGTAATACTTGGCGATCTGCTTCATGTCCTCATGGGACAGGCCGTCCGGGTGGAACTCGTCGCCGCACAGGCGCATGCCCACGCAGAAATCGTCGCCCACTTCAGCGCGTACCGCCTTGAGCACTTCCAGGCCGAAACGCATGCGTTTCTCGAAGGTGCCGCCCCATTCGTCGGTGCGTTTGTTGACCCGTGGGCTCCAGAACTGGTCGATCATGTGCTGGTGCACCGCCGACAGCTCGACACCGTCCAGGCCACCGGCCTTGGCCCGGCGCGCGGCCTGGGCGTAGTTGCCGATCACCCGCCAGATCTCCTCCGGCTCGATGGTCTTGCAGGTGGCGCGGTGCACTGGCTCGCGCACCCCGGACGGAGACATCAGGGTCGGCCAGTTGAAACCGTCCCAGCGCGAGCGCCGGCCCATGTGGGTAATCTGGATCATGATCTTGGCGCCATGCTTGTGCATGGCGTCGGCCAGGTTCTGGAAATGCGGGATGATCCGGTCGGTGGACAGGTTCACCGAGCTCCACCACTCCTGTGGGCTGTCGATGGCCACCACCGAGGAACCGCCACAGATCGCCAGGCCGATGCCGCCCTTGGCCTTTTCCTCGTAGTACTTCACATACCGTTCGGTCGTCATGCCACCGTCGGTAGCGTAGACCTCGGCGTGCGCAGTGCTCAGCACACGGTTGCGGATGGTCAGTTTGCCGATCTGGATCGGCTGGAACATCGCTTCGAAAGCCATTTTTCTTAACTCCGCTTACAACGGTTTGACGACGAACAGGCCATCGTCGTGGCCTTCTTCGGAACCACCGTAAACCTGCTCTGCCACGGTGCGGATCTTGCTGCCACGGGCCGCCAGGATCTGGTCCATGGCACCGGCGAACCAGCCGGTGAACATGTAGTCCACCTTGCGCCCGACCTTGCCGTACACGTAGACGAAGGCCGAGTGTTCGAGCTTGACGCTGGCGGTGCCTTTATCCAGGTCGATGTCCTGGATCTTGAACAGGCCCCAGCCGCGCTGGGACAGGCGCTTCATGTAGTGCTCGAACACCGCGACGCCTTCCAGGCCGTGGCATTCGGCTTCTTTTTCACACCAGTGCCAGGCGGACTTGTAGCCCGCCTTGTAGAGGATCTCGGCGTAGGCATCGGCGCCCAACACCTCCTCGATGCCCATGTGGTTGTTGACGAAGAAATGCCGTGGCACGTAGAGCATCGGCAGGGCGTCGGAGGTCCAGACACCGGTTTCGCTGTCGACTTCGATAGGCAATTGCGGGGCGATCTTGGCCATGTTTCAAAACTCCGGAATTCTGTGGATAAGTACGTCTGTAGCCGCTGCCGCAGGCTGCGAAAAGGCTCGAAGAGCCTTCCGAGGGCCGCAAGAGCGCGTCTCCTTCGGAGCCGATCGCAGCCTGCGGCAGCGGCTACAGGAATGTGCTGTGGGGGGGGTGGCCTTATTCGCCCCAGACGTCCTTCAGGACGCTGACCCAGTTCTCGCCCATGATCTTGCGCACCACGCGCTCGCTGTGGCCGCGCTTGAGTAGGGTCTCGGTGAGGTTGGGGAACTCGCCCACGGTGCGAATGCCCAGGGGATTGATGATCTTGCCGAAGTTGGTCAGGCGCCGGGCGTAGCCCTTGTCGTGGGTCAGGTATTCGAAGAAGTCCTGGCCATGGCCCTGGGTGAAGTCGGTGCCGATGCCAATCGAATCTTCACCGACGATGTTCATGGTGTATTCGATGGCTTCGGCGTAGTCGTCGATGGTCGAATCGATGCCCTTGGCCAGGAACGGCGCGAACATGGTCACGCCGACGAAACCGCCGTGGTCGGCGATGAATTTCAGTTCGGCATCGGACTTGTTGCGCGGGTGCTCCTTGAGCCCCGACGGCAGGCAGTGGGAGTAGCAGACCGGCTTCTTGGATTCGAGGATCACTTCCTCGCTGGTCTTGGAACCAACGTGAGACAGGTCGCACATGACCCCGACGCGGTTCATCTCGGCGACGATCTCGCGGCCGAACCCGGAGAGCCCGCCATCACGCTCGTAGCAGCCGGTGCCCACCAGGTTCTGGGTGTTGTAGCACATCTGCACGATGCCCACGCCCAGCTGTTTGAACACCTCGACGTAGCCGATCTGGTCTTCGAAGGCATGGGCATTCTGGAAGCCGAAGAGGATGCCGGTCTTGCCCAGCTCCTTGGCCTTGCGAATGTCCGCGGTGGTGCGCACGGGCATCACCAGGTCGCTGTTTTCGCGTATCAGCTTCTGGCTGGAGGCAATGTTGTTGATCGTGGCCTGGAAACCTTCCCAAACCGACACGGTGCAGTTGGCTGCGGTCAGGCCGCCCTTGCGCATGTCCTCGAACAGCTCGCGGTTCCACTTGGCAATGATCAGCCCGTCGATAACGATGCTGTCGGCGTGTAGTTCGGCTGGGCTCATCAGGCTGTCCCCTTATTGGCGATTCTTGCGCCGAATCGTCTGCCGGCGCTTTGGGGTCAGCATATGCTTGAGGGCCGGGGCGCCTGGGTGCAAAAACGACAGGGGAATTGCCGAAAGCGTCAAGCGCCGACAAAGGGCCGGACGGAGGGCATGGGTGGCCTCTGTTCTTTGCCCGGGGCTTGCGCCAGAATTCGCCGCTTCAACGAAAGCGTCACTGGATGAGGGCAGCGCTGCAATGAAACCGATCTTCCTGGCCTTGTTACTGATAACGACAGGCGTACAGGCGGCCGAAGAGGCCGACAACACGCCCTGCGACGGCGTGGAAAACGACGTGCAGACCCTGGAATGCGCGACCTACAACAGGACCACCGCCGAACAGTTGCTGGGCGACAACGTGCAGAGCCTGCTGGAACGCCTGGGCACCCTCTATGGCAGCGACAAAGGGCAACTGGCCGACATCAGCGCCAAGGTCAAAAATGCCCAGCAACTGTGGCAGAAGCAGCGCGACGCCGACTGCGCGATGGAGTCCTTTCCGGCCAAGCCCGGCACCAAGGCCTACACCATCGCCACCAATGACTGCCTGGCGCGCATGAGCGACGAACGCTCGGAGTTCATCGAATCCATCGCCCAGGAATGACCCGCCACCGCTAGGAGCGGGCCGGCCCGCGAAAAGCGCTCTGGCGAACCGGTTGTGGTGGCTGCGAGCGTTTCGCGAGCAAGCTCGCTCCTACAGGTCAGCGCCGGGTCAGGCGCCACCGCGAAAGCACGAGACGCCCCAGGCGGTGAGCTTGAACGGCAGGTGGTAGTGCTGGCGCGGATCATCCAGGCCGAAGCGGTACACCAGCACCTCGAGGAAGGGCACCGGCGGCAGCGCCTGGCCTTGCTCGCGATAGAACGCCGCCACCTCCAGTTCCACTTCGTAGACGCCCTGGCCGAAACTCGCCGAGCGCTCGGCAAGCTCGCTCAGCAAGCCATTGCCGGCAATTCGCCCTGCGCAGAGCAGCTCGCCGCCTAGGCGTCGCACCCGCACCGCCATGCCTTCGGCCACCTTGCCGCTGGCGACGTCCACTACATGGATGGATAGGCCGCCGTTCATTTCCAGAAGCCCTTGTGCGCCAGCGCGGCCTCGCTCTCAAGCATCGGCCCGAACACCGGGATCTGCCGCTGCCCACGGGCGAACACTTCGCGGCACGGCAGGGAAAAGGTCGGGTTTTCCGGGTGGTCGCCGGTCAACTCCAGCAGCTCATGTTCGGACAAGGCGTAGACCACCCGACCAATGCCGGTCCAGTAGATGGCCCCGGCGCACATGCAGCAGGGCTCGGCGCTGGTGTACAGGGTGCACTCGGCCAGGGCCTGGGGGCTGAGGCGCTTGGCCGCCAGCGCCGCTGCCGCCAGTTCGGCGTGCTGGGTCGGGTCGCCTTCGGGGGGCATCGAGTTGTTGCCGGCGCTGGCGATGACCTTGCCGTCGCGATCGGCCACCAGGGCCGCGAACGGATGACGGCCGCGGGCCTTGGCCTCTTCGGCGAGCTGGATGCTCTGGCGCAGCAGGTGCAGGTCCAGTTCGGTGACGCCGGCAGGGATGGAAGAAAGAATCTGGGTCATCTTGACCTCCTTTTCATGGGCAGGAGCCGCCACAGCAATGGCGGCGAGAAAAACGTCAGTCATTGAGCTCGACATGGGCTGCCAGCACCTGGGCGGCGGCCTCACGGGGGTTGAGCAGCAGGTTGAGAACGATGGCGGTGATGGCGCCAAGGAAGATGCCGCTTTCCAGCACCAGCCTGAGGGGACCGTGCAGATGGGCGAACAGCGCCGGGAAGGACATCGGCAGCACCCCGACGCTGACCGACACCGCCACCACGATGGCGTTGCGCGTACCTTCGAACGGCACCCGCGACAGTTCCTGGATGCCGGCCACTGTAGTCATGCCGAACATCACGATGGCGCAACCGCCAAGCACCGGGGTCGGCACCGCGGCCACCAGGGCACCCAGCTTGGGAAACAGCCCCATGAGCACCATGATTGCCCCGGCCGCGGCCACCACGAAGCGGCTCTTGACCCTGGACAGCGCGATCAGCCCGGTGTTCTGGGTAAAGGCGTTGTAGGGAAAGCTGTTGAACAGCCCGCCGAGCAGGGTCGACAGGCCATCGGCGCGGAACGCATCGCCCAGGGTGCGCTGGGTGGTCGGTTTGCCGGTGAGCTTGCCGATGGCCAGGCAGTTGCCGGTGGTCTCGGCCATGATCACCAGCATCGCCAGAGTCATGATCAGGATCGGCACCAGGGAAAACTGTGGAGCCCCAAACGCCATGGGCCGGCTCAGTTCGAACCAGGCCGCCTGGCTCACCTGGGCAAAGTCGGTCATGCCGAACGCCGCGGCGATCAGGCTGCCCACCAGCAAGCCGATGAGCACGCTGAGGTTGCCGATAAAGCCCGAGAACTTGCCGTAGATCACCAGCGTCACCGCTACCGTGGCCAGCCCCAGCAGCAGGTTGGCCGGCGCGCCGAAATCGTCCGCCGCGGGGTTGCCGCCGCCGAGCCAGATCGCCGCTGCCGGCATCAGGGAAATGCCGATGATGGTGATCAGGCTGCCGATCACTACGGGCGGGAAAAACCGCAGCAAACGGCTGAACAGCGGCGCCAGGGCAATGGTGATGACGCCTGCGGCGATCACCGCGCCGAACACCTCGGTCAGGCCGAACTGCTTGCCGATCATGATCATCGGTGCCAGGGCGATGAACGAACAGCCCTGGATCAACGGCAGCCGCGCGCCAAAACGCCAGAACCCCAGGGTCTGGACCAGGGTGGCGATGCCCGAGGTCAGCAGGTTGGCGTTGATCAATAGCACCACCTGCGCCGGGGTCAGGCCCAGGGCATTGCCTAGAATCAACGGCACCGCCACCGCACCGGCATACATCACCAGCACATGCTGCAGGCCGAAGGTGAACAGCTGGCGGACGGGCAGGACCTCGTCCACGGGATGCACGCGGGAAATTGTCATGTCGCAGGTCTCCTGAAGGTGCAGCTTTTGCTTTTGTTTTGGCAGGCATCCGGGGCAAGCGCCGCCGGCAGGAAGTACGGACGTCGGGGCCATGATCTGTGCTTGAATACGATGAAACAAATGAGCAGCCATCGTTTTTAACGATGGATCAGACAGCCCTCTTCCAGGGCCGGGAGCCGCGATGCGCTTTTCGCTGGATCAACTGCAGATGTTCGTACAGGCCGCGCAAAGCGGCTCGTTCTCGGCCGCCGCACGCAAGCTGGGCAAGACCCAGTCCACGGTCAGCGTGGCCATCGGCAACCTGGAGGCGGACCTGGGGGTCGAGCTGTTCGACCGCAGCGCTCGCAGCCCGGTGCTGACGGCCACCGGGCAGAAGATGCTGCTGCAGGCCGAGGCGGTGCTGGAGCGCTGCCTGACCCTGCAGGCCAACGCCGACTGCCTGTCGCAGGTGGTGGAGCCACACCTGTCGATCGTCATCGAAACCCCCTATGGCCCGCTGATGCCGGCCCTGCGGGAGTTCGAACAGGCCTTTCCCTATGTCGACCTGCTGATCCGCCACCCGCTGTCCGGGGACGCCAGCGAGCTGGTGGCCCGGGGTGAGGCGGTGCTGGGCATCGCCTTCTCGCAACCGGGCTACCCCCAGGAGCTGGAGTTCCAGCAATTGGGCAAGCTGATCATGTTGCACGTCTGCCACCCGGACCACCCGCTGGCGCAGCTCGACAGCGTGACCTTCGACGACCTGCATGTGCACCGGCGCCTGGCCTTCAGCGCCCACGCCAACAAGCTGCCCAGCAGCGAATACCTGCGCTCCACCCAGCTGTGGCAGGCGGAAAACTACCTGGCGCTGCTGGAAATGGTCCGCGCCGGCCTGGGCTGGGCCACCCTGCCGCGGCAACTGATCCAGCGTGAACTGGCCAAGGGCGAGCTGGTGGAACTGCAACTGGGGGCCTACCCCCATACCGACTGGCTGATCGGCGTCGACCTGCTCTGGGCCCGACAACGGGTGATGGGCAAGGCCGAGCGCTGGCTCAAGGAGCGGCTGCTGCGCCAGAAGGTGTACGAGGTGGACCGGCGCGGGCAGTCCACGACCTGGTAACGTTGGCGCGGGCAACAAAGGGACAAGGTTCTGCACTTGGCCGGGCAGGAAATATAAGCAAGGTTTCGCATTACTTATAAAAGACTTATATAGTCCGCCATGAACGAGATCCTCTGGAGTAGAAAAGCGGTCAAGCAGTTGATGCGACTGCACCACGAGCATCAGGTCCAGGTTCGCGATGCGATTGCCCTGCTGGCCGACATGCCCGCCAGTGGCAACGTCAAAGCCCTGTCCGGCCACACTTATGCCTATCGTCTTCGGGTCGGGCAGTACCGGGTCCTGTTCGACTGGGACGGAGCCATACACATCGTCAGTGTTCAAGAGGTCAAGAAACGTGATGAACGTACCTACTGACATCCAGATCATCCACGGCCCGGACGGCAGCCCGGCATTCGTGGTGATTCCCTACGCGCAGTACATGGCGCAGTACAAGGAAGCCGATCTGATACCCCATGACGTGGTCAGCCGCATGGTCGACGGCGCCACGCCGATCCGCGCCTGGCGCGAGCACCTGCACCTCACCCAGGACGAAGTAGCCAGGCGCCTGGGGATCTCCCAGCCGGCCTTTGCCCAGCAGGAAAGCGTCGCCCGGCCGCGCCGGGCCACCCGGGAAAAGATCGCCGCCGCCTTCGGCATACGCGCCGACCAGCTGGAGCTGTAAGCTGCGCCTCACTCACTGATTGAAAGGGTTCCCCATGAGCATCTGCGGTATCGAGATCAAAGGCAGCGAAGCCATCTTCGCCCTCGCCACCCTGCAAGACGGCGCGGTGCAACACCAGCCGCTGGCCACCAAGAAAATCGCCCTGGAAGACGATGACGAGGCCGCCAACGTCAGGGCCTTCGCCAGCCAGGTCGGGGCCTTCGTGCGCGAACACGGGATCACCCGCATCGCCATCAAGAAGCGCAGCAAGAAAGGCGAGTTCGCCGGCGGCCCCACCACCTTCAAGATCGAAGGCGTGTTTCAGTTGCTGGAGAATTGCGAGGTGACCCTGCTGTCGCCCCAGACCATCAACGCCCAGTACAAGAAGCACGGCTTCGCTCTGGCCGCGAGCCTCAACAAATACCAGCACGAAGCCTACAAAGCCGCCTGCGCCGCCCTGCTGAAAAAGTAACCGTAGGAGCCGGCTGGCCGGCGCTACCGAGCCCGAGTCAAGCCAGCTCGCGGCCGCCGCCCGACGGGCGCCGGTCTTCCCGCGGGCACCGCACGAAACGCGCGCGGTAACTGCGGGTGAAGTAGGACGGCGATTCAAACCCGCAGGCAATGCTCACCTCCAGCACGCTCATGTCGGTCTGGCGCAGCAGTTTGCGGGCTTTCTCCAGGCGCAGGCCCAGGTAGAAATTGCTCGGGGTGTCGTTGAGGTGCAGGCGGAACAGGCGCTCCAGCTGGCGCCGGGTGACCTTGATCGACTCGGCCAGGGCCAGGGTGCTCAGGGGCGGTTCGCTGTGCTGTTCCATTTCGCCGATCACCTGCACCAGCTTCTTGTTGCTGATGCCGTAGCGGCTGGCGACTTCCATGCGCTGGTGATCCTTGCGCGGGCGGATGCGCCCCAGCACGAACTGCTCGCTGACCTGGACCGCCAGTTGCGGGCCGTGGGCCTGGGCGATCAGGTCGAGCATCATGTCGATGGACGCCGTGCCGCCGGCACAGGTGATGCGCCGTCGATCGATCTCGAACAGCTCCTGGGTCACGCTCAGTTGCGGGTAGGACTCCTTGAAGGCCTCGATGGCCTCCCAGTGCAAGGTCACCCGGTGCCCCTCCAGCAAACCGCTCTCGGCAAGGATCACGCTACCGGTGTCGATCCCGCCCAGGGTCACGCCCTCCACCTCCAGCCGCCGCAACCAGTGCTCCAGGGCCGGGGTGAGAAACTTCAGCGGCTCGAAACCGGCCACCACCCACAAGGTCGCGCCTTTCTTCAGCGGCTCCAGGGCCGCATCGACATTCACCGACATGCCATTGCTGGCCAGCACCGCGCCGCCGTCGGCGCTCAGCACATGCCAGCGGTACAGCTCGCCACGAAAGCGGTTGGCCACCCGTAGCGGCTCGATGGCCGAGATGAAACCGATGGCGGAAAACCCCGGCATCAGCAGGAAATAGAAGTCCTGGGACATGCAACGCACTCCGGTGACGGCCAGCGTGGGCCTTGTGATACGCCAAATGCCCCCGTGCCACAAGGGGGCAGGTCGCTGCAGTGCAAGAGTCGGTCGCCGCTGTGCGCTTGCCACCGGCGGCGCCTGCGTACCTTGGCAACACCTGCGCACAAAGACGCCGGGACCGACAATAACGACCTGCCGAGGAAAGCATCATGAAACGACTGATCAGCAGCTGTGTGCTTGCGCTTAGTGGTAGCGTTTTTCTGAGCAGCGGGGCCCTGGCCGCCGATGCCGCCAGTTGCCAGAACGTGCGCCTGGGCGTGGTCAACTGGACCGACGTGATCGCCACCAGCGCCCTGACCCAGGTCCTGCTCGACGGCCTCGGCTACAAGACCAAGCAGACCAGTGCTTCCCAGCAGATCATCTTCGCCGGCATCCGTGACCAACGCCTGGACCTGTTCCTGGGCTACTGGAACCCGCTGATGAACCAGACCATCACCCCCTTCGTCGACGCCAACCAGGTCAAGGTCCTGGCCGAACCGAGCCTCAAGGACGCCCGCGCCACCCTGGCCGTGCCGGCCTACCTGGCGGACAAGGGGCTGAAGACCTTTGCCGACATCGCCAGGTTCCAGAAGGAACTGGGGGGCAAGATCTACGGCATCGAACCGGGTTCGGGAGCCAATACGCAGATCAAGGAAATGATCGCCAAGAACCAGTTCGGCCTGGGCAAGTTCCAGTTGGTGGAGTCCAGTGAGGCGGGCATGTTGTCGGCGGTGGCCCGGGCGGTGAAACGCAACGAGGCCATCGTGTTCTTCGGCTGGGCGCCGCACCCGATGAACGTCAACTTCAAGATGACCTACCTCAGCGGCAGCGAAAACGCCCTGGGGCCCAACGAAGGCCAGGCCACGGTGTGGACCGTCACCGCGCCTGACTACGCCGAGCAGTGCCCGAACGTGCACCGGCTGTTGACCAACCTGACCTTCAGCGCCGAAGACGAGAGCCGCATGATGCAGCCGCTGCTGGATCACAAGGATGCCCTGGAATCCGCGCGGCAATGGCTCAAGGACCACCCGCAGGACCAGCAGCGCTGGCTGGAAGGGGTCACCACCTTCGATGGCAAGCCGGCCGCCGAGCACCTGCAACTGACCAGCAAATAAGCCACCGCCACTGCCGCCCCGCAGCCCGCCCTGGGCTGCGCACGGCCACCTCACGCCCTCAGCAAACACGCCTGTAAGGAACCGCACCATGAACCACGACGTCATCATCACCTGCGCACTCACCGGTGCTGGCGACACGACCGCCAAGAGCCCGCACGTGCCGGTCACCCCGAAACAGATCGCCGCGGCCGCCGTAGAAGCCGCCAAGGCCGGCGCCACCGTGGTGCACTGCCATGTGCGCGACCCCGCCACCGGCAAGTTCAGCCGCGATGTGGCGCTGTACCGCGAAGTGATGGAGCGGATCCGCGAGGCCGACATCGACATCATCGTCAACCTCACCGCCGGCATGGGCGGCGACCTGGAGATCGGCGGCGGCGAGAACCCCATGGAGTTCGGCCCCAACACCGACCTGGTCGGCCCCTTGACCCGCCTGGCCCACGTCGAGGAACTGCTGCCGGAGATCTGCACCCTGGACTGCGGCACCCTGAACTTCGGCGACGGCGACACCATCTACGTCTCCACCCCGGCCCAGCTGCGGGCCGGCGCCAAGCGTATCCAGGAGCTGGGAGTGAAGGCCGAGCTGGAAATCTTCGACACCGGGCACCTGTGGTTCGCCAAGCAGATGATCAAGGAAGGCCTGCTGGACAACCCGCTGTTCCAGCTGTGCCTGGGCATTCCCTGGGGCGCCCCGGCGGACACTACCACCATGAAGGCCATGGTCGACAACCTGCCGGCGGACGCGGTCTGGGCCGGCTTCGGGATTGGCCGCATGCAAATGCCCATGGCCGCGCAAGCGGTGCTGCTGGGGGGCAACGTGCGGGTCGGCCTGGAAGACAACCTGTGGCTGGATCGCGGCGTGCTCGCCACCAACGGCCAACTGGTGGAACGGGCCACGGAAATCCTCAGCCGCCTCGGCGCCCGGGTCCTGACCCCTGCCGAAGGCCGCCAGAAGATGGGCCTGAAGCAACGCGGCTAACCCCAATCCACCTCTCCCCCCGTAGGAGCGAGCTTGCTCGCGAAGAGGCCGTCACATCCGAGCTCGTAGCAGCCGGCGTGCCGGCGAAGGGGCCCGCAAGGCCGCCAATAGCTTCGCTGGCAAGCCAGCTCCTACGAACTCTTTATCCAGGAAGACGCGATGACTTTTATTACCGACATCAAAACTTTCGCCGCCCTGGGCAGCGGCGTGATCGGCAGCGGCTGGGTGGCCCGAGCCCTGGCCCACGGCCTCGACGTAGTGGCCTGGGACCCGGCGCCCGGCGCCGAAGCAGCCCTGCGCAAGCGCGTCGCCAACGCCTGGGGCGCGCTGGAAAAACAAGGGCTGGCCCCCGGAGCATCACAACAGCGCCTGCGCTTCGTCGACACCATCGAGGAATGCGTGAAGGATGCCGACTTCATCCAGGAAAGCGCTCCCGAACGCCTGGAGCTCAAGCTGGAACTGCACAGCAGAATCAGCGCCGCGGCCAAGCCTGAGGCGCTGATCGGCTCCAGCACCTCGGGCCTTTTGCCCAGCGAATTCTACGAGGGCTCGACCCACCCGGAACGCTGCGTGGTGGGCCACCCGTTCAACCCGGTGTACCTGCTGCCACTGGTGGAGGTGGTGGGCGGCAAGCGCACCGCGCCCGAAGCGGTCCAGGCCGCGATCAAGGTCTATGAATCCCTGGGGATGCGCGCCCTTCACGTGCGCAAGGAAGTCCCGGGGTTCATCGCCGACCGTCTTCTCGAAGCGCTGTGGCGCGAGGCCCTGCACCTGGTCAACGACGGCGTGGCGACCACCGGGGAAATCGACGATGCGATCCGCTTTGGCGCCGGCCTGCGCTGGTCGTTCATGGGCACCTTCCTCACCTACACCCTGGCGGGCGGCGACGCCGGCATGCGCCACTTCATGGCCCAGTTCGGCCCGGCGCTGCAACTGCCCTGGACCTACCTGCCGGCCCCGGAGCTGACCGACAAGCTGATCGACGACGTGGTCGAAGGCACCGCCGAGCAACTGGGCACCCACAGCATTGCGGCCCTGGAGCGCTATCGTGATGACTGCCTGCTGGCGGTGCTGGAGGCGGTGAAAACCACCAAGGCCAAACACGGCATGCACTTTCACGACTAACCCACCCCCGTAGGAACTGGCTTGCCGGCGAATGGGCCGCCAAGCCAGGCGCAAACCCAACGGACGCCTTCGCCGGCAAGCCGGCTCCTACCGTTATCCGGTGACCTTATGCCTGCCCTGACCACCTACAGCACCCGCATCATCAGCGACTGGGTCGATTACAACGGCCATCTGCGCGATGCCTTCTACCTGCTGATCTTCAGCTATGCCACTGACGCCCTGATGGATCGCCTGGGGCTCGACAGCGATAACCGCGAAGCCAGCGGCCACTCGCTGTTCACCCTGGAACTGCACCTGAACTACCTGCATGAGGTGAAGCTCGACACCGAGGTCGAAGTGCGCACCCAGGTCATCGGCCACGACCGCAAGCGCCTGCACCTGTATCACAGCCTGCACAAGGTCGGTGATCCCCAGGAGCTGGCCGGCAACGAACAGATGCTGCTCCACGTCGACCTGGCCGGGCCGCGTTCGGCGCCGTTCAGCGAGCCGGTGCTGCAACGCCTGCAAACCCTGGCCGCCGAGCAGGCGGACCTGCCGCGCCCGGCCTGCCTCGGCCGGGTGATCGCCCTGCCCGCGGAAAAATAGCCCTCAGAAGAAAAGGAGATCGCCGTGAACACCGCCGCCCTTGCCGACTACCGCAGTTACCCGTTGATCAGCGCACTGGCCACTGTCCAGGTCCTGCCGGACCGGCTCCAGGTGCACTGGGCCGACGGCCGTCTCAGCCCTTTTCATCATCAATGGCTGCGGGACAACTGCCCTTGCCCGCAATGCGTCTACAGCGTGACCCGCGAACAGGTGCTGGAAATCGTCGATGTTGCCGAAGACCTCGAGTGCAGCGCCGCACGCATTGATGCCGACGGCTGCCTGAACCTCGACTGGGCGGACGGCCACCGCAGCCGCTTCGACCCCGGCTGGCTGCGGGCCCATGCCTATGATCGACAGTCGCGCGAAGAACGGCAGGCCGCCAAGGCCCGGCACTCGCTGTGGGACGCCAGCCTGCAACTGCCCGAGTTCCAGTACCAGGCGCTGATGGAGGACCCCCAGGTGCTGCTGCAATGGCTGCTGGCCCTGCGCGATACCGGCCTGACCCAGGTCCGTGGCGCGCCCACCGAACCCGGCTCGCTGGCCCTGATTGCGCGGCGTATTTCGTTTATCCGCGAAAGCAATTTCGGCGTGCTGTTCAACGTGCAGTCCAAGGCCGATGCCGACAGCAACGCCTACACCGCCTTCAATCTGCCGCTGCACAGCGACCTGCCGACCCGCGAGCTGCAACCGGGGCTGCAATTCCTGCATTGCCTGGTGAATGACGCGGTAGGCGGCGAAAGCATTTTCGTCGACGGCTTCGCCATTGCCGACGCCCTGCGCCGGGAAGACCCCGAGGCGTTCCGCGCCCTGTGCGAAATTCCCGTGGAGTTTCGCAACAAGGACCGCCACAGCGACTACCGCTGCCTGGCGCCGGTCATCGCCCTGGATGCCCGGGGCCAGGTCGCGGAAATCCGCATGGCCAATTTCCTGCGTGGCCCCTTCGACACCACGGAAGAACAGATGCCCCGGCTGTACCGCGCCTACCGGCGCTTTATCGCCCTGACCCGCGAAGCCCGGTTCCGGGTCATTCGCCGCCTGGACCCGGGCCAGCTCTGGTGCTTCGACAACCGCCGCACCCTGCACGCGCGCAACGCCTTCGACCCGGCCAGCGGCGCCCGGCACTTCCAGGGCTGCTACATCGACCGCGACGAACTGCTCTCCAGAATCCTGGTGCTGCAGCGCTGATCCTCACCCCACCCGCCCCGGCTCCCCCCGTGGGAGCCGGCTTGCCGGCGAAACTTGCCGGAGAGCTTTCCACAGGCCAAAAAAAGCCCCGATCAAGCCGTGACAGGATCGAGGCAGGGACTACTTCTGAGGAGCTGCGGTGAGAAGGTGACCAAACCGACACGACGCGAGCTGGTTTCAGTCTGCCCACTCTGCCTTCCCGCGAGTTAGCCGAGAGCGACCTGCTCATAGGTAATAGGGCCACTGCCACGCCTTCAGATGTCCTCGGTATACAGCACCACCGTCACATAGAAATAGCCGATCTTGTGCCAATCCTGGCGCTGGTTGTAGGGCGTCTCTTCAGAGCCCATGCCAATCTGGTAATTACGCCCGGTCTTTTTATCCCTATAGGAAATGAAACCCTTCGTTTCCCAGCCGCAGCAGACAAACCTGAGCCCCTCCTGCCCCCCCAACTCCCGCCGCAGATAGCGCTCTACCTCATGGGCGTCCTTACCTTTGACCCGGTAACTGGCAGTCAGCGGTGCGCCCTGATCCTGGGGCTTCGACTCACAACGGAAAAACTCCAGGGACTTCGGTGGATCGGTCATGGCCTTCAGAAAATCGCCGCACTCGGGAGCGGCCAGAGCGGCGCCGGAAACCATCAACAACAAACAGGCGAACCCCATTCTGAACATCACTTTCATCCACTCCAGCTCCATGGCTTGCCACTCGGCAGCCATCCTACCGAACACCCAGCGCTTGCACAGAAAGTCTTTGCGCGGCAGGAGCGCTCATTACCCCACCCTTCAGGCAAGCCCGAGGCCTCACAAGCAAGCGCCGCAAGACTTGATTGCGCCGCCTTTTCCCAACGCTCTGGCAACCGGCCATGGCCATCGACTTAGCCGAAAACGACCTGTTCATAGGTAAACGGGCCATCGCGACAATCTGCCCTTGCCGCCACCCGGACGCCCTACCAGAATCGGCTCACGACCACGCTCCCTGAACAAGGATAAGAGTCATGATGCACGCGGATCTGATTGACCAGGACGACCTGCTGGGACAACTCCGGGCCCTGGGTTTCGAAATGCCCGCAGGCGCCAGCGCCGAGCAGGCCTGCGAATGTGCGGTAAGGGGCTTGAGCGATGCACGGGCCAAGGCGCTCAAGGGCATGGTCGAGCAGATGCTCACCGGCAATGCGACCATCCTGCCTGCCGTACGCCAGGCCATCGACCGCCAACTGCTGCCGGCCCTGGCCGAGTACCAGCAGCAAAAACGCGCGTGAACGCCCCCGGGGCCCGGGCGGGTTGCTAAAGTGGGTTTCCTCCACAAACCACAGGCCCGCTCATGACCCCCATTGAACCTGGTTCATCCGCCAACGCTGGCGGGTGGCTGCAATTGCGCCAGGGCCTGTGGCCCGATTGCCCGCAGGATGAACACCAGGCCGAAATCCAGCAGATTCTGGCCGAGCCCCAGCGCTACGGCTGCTGGCTGGCCTGCACCGAGAACGGTGAGGCCGTGGGCCTGGCCGAGGCTGCATTGCGCCACGACTACGTCAACGGCACCGACAGCTCCCCCGTGGTCTTTCTTGAAGGTATCTATGTGGCCCCCGGGCATCGTCGCCAGGGCATTGCCCAGCGCCTGATCGAGCAGGTCGCCTATTGGGGGCAACAACAGGGATGCGTGGAAATGGCCTCGGACACCAGCCTCGACAACCTGGCCAGCCAGGATCTGCACCACGCGCTGGGTTTCGAGGAAACCGAGCGCGTGGTGTATTTCAAGAAACGCCTGTGACTACAGGCGCACGCTGGCGAAGGTCGATTCGTTGCGTGCCTGGCTCAGGGCCGACAATGGCCCGGACAGCGGCGCCAAAACCATGGCTTGCGGCAGCGGCATCATCGCCACCTGCTGGGTGGTGTTGGAACCGATGCGCTCGTCACGCGGTGGAATACCGAAGTACTCGCGGTAGCACTTGGAGAAGTGCGGCGTGGAGACAAAACCACAGACCGACGCCACTTCGATGATCGACATGGGAGTCTGCTTGAGCAGTTGCCGGGCGCGGATCAGCCGCAGCTTGAGGTAGTAGCGCGACGGCGAGCAATGCAGGTACTTCTGGAACAGCCGCTCCAGCTGTCGCCGGGACACGGCGACGTACACCGCCAGTTCGTCGAGGTCGATCGGCTCTTCGAGGTTGGCTTCCATCAGGGCGACGATTTCCTGCAGCTTGGGCTGGTTGGTGCCCAGCATGTGCTTGAGGGGTACGCGCTGGTGATCCTGCTCGTTGCGGATGCGCTCGTAGACGAACATTTCCGAGATCGCCGCCGACAGCTCGCGGCCATGATCGCGGCTGATCAGGTGCAGCATCATGTCCAGCGGCGCGGTGCCGCCGGAGCTGGTGAAGCGGTTGCGGTCGAGGGTGAACAGGCGGGTGCTCATGGCCACCCGGGGAAAGGCTTCCTGCATCGACGCCAGGCATTCCCAGTGCACGCTGCAATCGAAGCCGTCCAGCAGGCCGGCGCAGGCCAGGGCCCAGCTGCCGGTACACACCGCACCCAGACGGCGCGACTGGCGGGCCTGGCTCTGCAGCCAGGACACATGTTCGCGGGTGACGGTGCGCTGGATGCCGATACCGCCGCAGACAATCACGGTATCGAGGCTGGGGGCTTTGTGCATCGCGGCATCGGGGGTGATCTGCAGACCGTCACTGGCCCAGACCTGGCCACCATCGACGCTGAGGGTGGTCCAGCGATACAGCTCGCGACCGGACAGTTGGTTGGCCATGCGCAGGGGTTCGACTGCGGAGGCCAGGGAAATCAGCGTGAAATTGTCCAGCAGCAGAAAGCCGATGGATTGAGGCGCACGGTTCTGGGGTTGGGCCCCGGAGTTGAACGACGTCATCGCGATATCTCCTCACACAAAGCGGGTGATGGCCTCAGGCGGAGGCTCTTTTTATGTGCCCTGTTCCTCAAGGGAGACGGGCTTGATATTCACAGAGCAATTGCCATGCCTAAAGTTGAATGGGCATTCAATAACTCCTGAAAACGACGTCGCGACGTGTCTACATAGCCCTTGTCAATGTGCGGATAAGAAGCGCCGCCGTCGGCGTGCGATGGCCAGGCCCAGAGAGCTGTGAGCAGTTAGGTAGCACTTGCGCGGCAGGCACTTCGCACAGGGGCGGGCGAGTGTCACTCAAAGCACAACCGGGCCACGGGCACGGGGGCTGCCCGGCCCGGTTGGCGACTTGTCTATTCACGACGCGCTAAAAGGTGGCGCGCCCCTGGGCATGTGAGCGATTTGTGCGCGCCGGCAATCAGCACTCCACGGCGCTGACCGCCAGGCCGCCACGGGAGGTTTCCTTGTATTTGTCGTGCATGTCGGCGCCGGTATCACGCATGGTGCGAATCACCCGGTCCAGGGAAATGAAATGCTGGCCATCGCCGCGCAAGGCCATTTGCGCGGCATTGATCGCCTTCACCGCGGCAATCGCGTTGCGCTCGATGCACGGCACCTGCACCAGCCCGCCCACCGGATCACAGGTCAGGCCGAGGTTGTGCTCCAGGCCGATCTCCGCGGCGTTGCACAACTGCTCCGGGGTCGCCCCGAGAATTTCCGCCAGCCCGGCCGCCGCCATGGCGCAGGCCGAACCCACTTCACCCTGGCAGCCGACTTCGGCACCGGAGATGGAGGCGTTCTTCTTGCACAGGATGCCGATGGCCGCCGCGCCGAGAAAGAAATCCACCACGTTGGCGTCGGTGACGTCTTCGCTGAACTTCATGAAGTAATGCAGCACCGCCGGAATGATCCCCGCCGCGCCGTTGGTGGGGGCGGTGACCATGCGTCCGCCGGCGGCGTTCTCTTCGTTCACCGCCAGGGCAAACAGGTTGACCCACTCCATGGCGCTGAGGGTGGAGCCGATCACATTGGGCTTGTTCAGTTCCTGCAGGCTACGGTGCAACTTGGCCGCGCGGCGACGCACATTGAGCCCGCCAGGCAGGATGCCCTCGTGCTTGAGCCCCTGTTCCACGCAGTCCTGCATGGCACGCCAGAGCGCCATCAGGCCGCTGCGAATTTCCTCTTCCGAACGCCAGACCTTCTCGTTGGCCAGCATCAGTTCGGCGACCCGCAGGTTGTGCTTCTGGCACAGGCCCAGCAGTTCCACCGCACTGGAAAAATCGTAAGGCAGCTCGCTGCGGTCCAGGTCCGCCACACCGCTGTCGGCCTGGGCCTGGTCGACGACAAAACCGCCGCCCACCGAATAGTAGGTATCGCGGTGCAGCTCACCCTCTTCGCCCGCGGCCACCAGGGTCATGGCGTTGGGATGGAATGGCAGGTTGCGGTCCACCAGCTGCATGTCCCGGGCCCAGATGAAAGGCACTGGCAGCCGCCCGTCCAGCAACAGGGTGTCGGTTTCCCGCAGCAGCTCGATGCGCGTGCCGATCAGCGACGGGTCGATCGCGTCCGGCCACTCCCCCATCAGGCCCATGATCACCGCGTTGTCGCTGCCATGGCCGATGCCGGTGGCGGACAGCGAACCGAAGAGCTGCACCTCGACCCGGCGTACCTGCTCCAGCAGTTGCCTTTCCTTTAATACCTGGACGAACAAAGCCGCTGCGCGCATGGGCCCGACCGTGTGGGAACTGGAGGGGCCGATGCCGATCTTGAACAGGTCGAAAACACTGATAGCCATTGCTGCGTAACTCCTGGTTGAGCACTGTCCGGGCGCCGGAAACGCCCTCTGACGGAGCTGCTACGCTCAAGCTGCAATCCGCCGAGAAGGGCGCATCATCAGGCTTTTGCCAAGGCCCGCGACGTCTGACACCGACTCACTCATGCCCACTAACGCCGCCAGGCGCAACGCAGGGGTTTTGGGCGTTTTTTGCGGCTCAGTTGTAGGAAAAATCGCTCGAAAACACTGTAAGCGACCTCACCGACACTGGATGCGACCCTCCCTGTACTGGATACGACGCACCCTGTAGGCGACAGATTTTCACTGGTACATGATCAGTCTCGACTCGATTGCAAGGCACGGTGGTAGAGCTGTTCCCGACACACCAACCGCCACACTTATAAGCGCGGTCCAAACGCCGCCAAAAAAACATCCAGGAGTCCCCCCTATGAAAGGTTCCCCGTCGTTGTTGTTGGCCGCCATGCTGAGTCTGCCGCTTCTGGCACAAGCCGCAGAACCGGCACAATGCAGCACCGTAAACTTCTCCGATGTCGGCTGGACCGATATCACCGTGACCACCGCCACCACCAGCGTCGTGCTCAACGCCCTGGGCTACAAGACCAAGACCACCATGATTTCCGTGCCCGTGACCTACAAGTCCCTGGCCGACGGCAAGAACATGGACGTGTTCCTCGGCAACTGGATGCCGACCATGGAAAACGACATCAAGCCCTACCGCGACGCCGGGACCGTGGCCACCCTGCGGGCCAACCTGGAAAACGCCAAATACACCCTGGCGGTGCCCGAGTCGCTGTACGACAAGGGCCTGAAGGACTTCGCCGACATCGTCAAATTCAAGAAGGAACTGGACGGCAAGATCTACGGCATCGAGCCGGGCAACGACGGCAACCGCACCATCCAGACCATGATCGACAAGAATGCCTTCGGCCTGAAGGACGCCGGCTTCAAGGTGGTGGAATCCAGCGAGGCAGGCATGCTGTCCCAGGTCGAGCGCGCACAGCGCCGTGACACCGCGGTGGTGTTCCTGGGCTGGGAACCGCACCCGATGAACACCCGTTTCAAAATGAAGTACCTGACCGGCGGCGACGAGTTCTTCGGCCCCAACTTCGGCCAGGCCACCATCTACACCAACACCCGCAAGGGCTATGCCGAAGAGTGCAGCAACGTCGGCCAGTTGCTGAAGAACCTGTCGTTCACCCTGAACATGGAAAGCACCCTGATGGGCAACGTGCTGGACGACAAGATGAAGCCTGAGGCGGCCGCCAAGGCCTGGCTGAAGCAGAACCCTCAGGTGCTCGATACCTGGCTCGCCGGCGTGACCACCATTGACGGTAAACCTGGCCTGGAGGCCGTGAAAGCCAAGCTTGCACAAGCTTCAAATTAAGTAGTGCGCTTACGCCGGGCGGGCTCGCCCGCCCGGGCTGTTTTTCCCTTGCATGCGGACGTTCAATACCATGCTCACTGATCAGAAAATCCCCCTGGGCCAGTACATCGCGGCTTTCGTCGAGTGGTTGACGAAGCACGGCGCCAGCACCTTCGACGCGATCGCTACCACCCTGGAAACCATGATCCACGGCGTGACGTTCGCGCTGACCTGGTTCAACCCCCTGGCCCTGATCGGCCTGATTGCCCTGCTGGCGCACCTGATCCAGCGCAAATGGGGCCTGACCGCCTTTGTCGTGCTGTCCTTCCTGTTGATCCTCAACCTGGGGTACTGGCAGGAAACCATGGAAACCCTGGCCCAGGTGCTGTTCGCCACCCTGGTCTGCGTGCTCATCGGCGTACCGCTGGGCATAGTCGCGGCGCACAAGCCGCTGTTCTACACCATGATGCGGCCGGTGCTGGACCTGATGCAGACCGTGCCCACCTTCGTCTACCTGATCCCGACCCTGACCCTGTTCGGCCTGGGGGTGGTGCCCGGCTTGATTTCCACGGTGGTGTTCGCCATCGCCGCGCCGATCCGCCTGACCTACCTGGGCATTCGCGATGTTCCACAAGAGTTGATGGACGCCGGCAAGGCCTTTGGCTGCTCGCGCCGTCAGTTGTTGTCGCGCATTGAACTGCCCCACGCCATGCCGAGCATCGCCGCCGGCATTACCCAATGCATCATGCTGTCGCTGTCGATGGTGGTGATCGCCGCCCTGGTGGGCGCCGATGGCCTGGGCAAGCCGGTGGTCAACGCCCTCAATACCGCGGATATCGCCCTGGGCTTCGAAGCCGGCCTGGCCATTGTGCTGCTGGCGATCATGCTCGACCGCATCTGCAAGCAACCCGAAGCCAAAGTAGGAGGTGACGCATGAGCATTATCCGCTTCGACAAGGTCGACGTGATTTTCTCCAAGGACCCGCGCGAGCCCCTCAAGCTGCTGGACCAGGGCATGACCCGCAACGAGATCCTGAAGAAGACCGGGCAGATCGTCGGCGTCGAGAATGCCAGCCTGGACATCGAGAAAGGCGAGATCTGCGTGCTGATGGGCCTCTCCGGTTCCGGCAAGTCGAGCCTGCTGCGCTGCATCAACGGCCTGAACACCGTGAGCCGCGGCAAGCTGTTCGTCGAGCATGAAGGCAAGCAGATCGACATCGCCTCCTGCAGCCCCGCCGAGCTGAAGATGATGCGCACCAAGCGCATCGCCATGGTGTTCCAGAAGTTCGCCCTGATGCCCTGGCTGACCGTGCGCGAAAACATCAGCTTCGGCCTGGAAATGCAGGGCCGCCCGGAAAAGGAACGGCGCAAGCTGGTGGACGAGAAGCTTGAGCTGGTGGGCCTGACCCAGTGGCGCAACAAGAAGCCCGACGAACTCTCCGGAGGCATGCAGCAGCGCGTGGGCCTGGCCCGTGCCCTGGCCATGGACGCCGATATCCTGCTGATGGACGAACCCTTCTCGGCCCTCGACCCGCTGATCCGCCAGGGCCTGCAGGACGAACTGCTGGAGCTGCAACGCAAGCTGAGCAAGACCATCGTCTTCGTCAGCCACGACCTGGATGAGGCCCTGAAGCTGGGCAGCCGCATCGCCATCATGAAAGACGGACGGATCATCCAGTACAGCAACCCGGAAGAGATCGTGCTCAACCCGGCGGACGACTATGTACGGACTTTCGTTGCCCACACCAACCCACTGAACGTGCTGTGCGGGCGCAGCCTGATGCGCAGCCTGGACAACTGCAAGCGGGTCAACGGCTCGGTATGCCTGGACCCGGGCGGCGATTCCTGGCTCGACCTGGCCGAAGGCAACACCATCAAGGGCGCACGCCGCAACGGCTCGCAGCTGGACCTGCAGAACTGGGTTCCGGGGCAAGCCGTGGAAGAACTGGGCCGACGCCCGACCCTGGTGGACTCCAGCATCGGCATGCGCGATGCCCTGCAGATCCGCTACCAGACCGGCAACAAACTGGTGCTCCACGACAACCAGAAAGTGGTGGGCATCCTTGGCGACAGCGAGCTCTACCACGCGCTGCTCGGCAAGAACCTGGGTTAAGCAGCAGACACAAAAACGCCGCGAGCAATCGCGGCGTTTTGCTTTAACCACCCACCCCCTTCTGTAGGAGCTGGCTTGCCAACGAACAGGCCCTGAAGCCTTGCAGCGCCCTTGAGGACGTCTTCGCCGGCAAGCCGGCTCCTACAAGGATGGGGCCGTTTTCACTCAGCTATAGACACGGCCAAGGAGCTGCCGATGGCTTTCGAACTGATCGAGCACATCCCGGGTGATCTGCTCCTGGGTGAAGCCCATCAAGTCGTATTCCTGGCTGCCGTTGTGCAGATACACCTCGGCGCGGTAGAAACGGCTGCGCACTTCGCTGTCGGCCCCTTCCGGCTGGGTCGATTCGCTAGGCGTCGCCAGGTAGCCGTCCAGGCTCACTTCATAGACGAAGGGATTGCCTTCATCCATTTCCACGCGCAGGCCCAGCAGGTTCTTCGACTTGCCCAGGTTGGTCTGCACTTCCAGGCTCAAGTTGCGCAGTTGCGCCGCCGCTTCCTGCAAGGCCGGGCTGACGTGCTTGTCCATGTAGCGCTGCACCACCGACTGGGTCGGCTGCAGGTCCAGCTGGCTCAGGCGCTCGCTGAAGCCACGACGACCACGCTCGGCCAGTTGCGCCTGCTCCTGCTCGATCTGCACGTCCTGGCGCATGGCCTTGTGCAAGCCGAACATGAAGCAGATCAGCACCACCGAGAACGGCAGGCCGGCCAGCACCACCATGGTCTGCATGGCTTCGAAGTTGCCGGCGAACAGCAGGCCGATGGTCACCAGGGTGATCACCACCGACCAGAAGATCCGCAGCCAGTGCGGGGCGTCTTCGTCGACGTTGCCGCCCTTGCACGAAAGGTTGGCCATCATCACCGCCCCGGAGTCGGCGGGGGTCAGGAACAGCACGAAGCCGACGAAGATCGACACACCGATGACAATCTTCGAGGCCGGGTAGTGCTCGAGCAGTTGGTAGATCGCCATGGACGGCTGTTCCAACGCCGTCTTGCCCAACTCCACGGCTCCCTGATTGACCACCAGATCCAGGGCCGAGTTACCGAAGATCGACAGCCAGGCCAGGGTGAAGCCCAGGGGAATCAACAGTACGCCGGCCACCAGTTCACGCACGGTGCGACCACGGGAAATACGCGCGATGAACATGCCTACAAATGGCGCCCAGGAAATCCACCAGGCCCAGTAGAACAGGGTCCACAGGCCCAGCCAGCGATCGGACTTGGCGCTGTCGCCCTCATACACATAGAGGTCGAAGGTCTTGAGCACTACACCGTTCAGGTAGTCGCCAATGTTCTGCACGAAGCCGTTGAGCAGGTGCAGGGTCGGGCCGAACAGCAGGACGAAGATCAGCAGGCCGCTGAACAGCACGATGTTGAGGTTGGACAGGCGGCGGATGCCGTTTTCCACACCGGACACCGCAGCGATGGTGGCCACCGTGCTCATGACGATGATCACGATCAGCAGGTTGGTGTTGCTGTGCTCCATGCCGAACAGGTTTTCCAGGCCGGAAGACACCTGCATCGAACCAATCCCGAGGTTGGTCACCAGGCCCAGCAGGGTCACGAACATGCCGAAGCCGTCCACCGCGTGGCCGGCCGCACCCTTGACCCAGCGCTCGCCCACCAGCGGGTACAACGCCGAACGCAGTGCCAGTGGCTGGTTATGCCGATAGGCGAAGTACGCCACCGCCAGGCCCACCAGGGCATAGATGGCCCAGCCGTGCAGGCCCCAGTGCAGGAACGTCAGCTGCAGCGCCTGGCGTGCGGCCAGGTTGCTGCCCGGTACGCCTTCCGGCGGGTTGAAGTAGTGGTCCAGGGGCTCGGAAGCACCGAAGTACAGCAGCGAGATGCCGATGCCGGAGGAAAACAGCATCCCCGCCCAGGCGCCGTAGCTGAAGTCCGGGGTGTCCTGCTTGGTCCCCAGCTTGAGCTTGCCGTAGGAGGAGAACGCCAGGCCCACCACGAACACCAGGTAAGCGGCGATCACCACCATGTAGTACCAGCCGAAGCTGCGGGACAACCAGGCCTGGGCAATGCCCAGCAGTCGGCCGGCCTCTTGCGGGGCGATGATCAGAATGGCGGTCAACAACAGGATCAGCGCGGTGGAGGTGTAGAACACCCAACCGTTGACCCGCACCTTCTCCGGTGGGGTCTTTATAAGAGAGGCAGAACTCATTGCGCAGATGCTCCGGGCAGTGCGAGAGAAGGACACAAGGCAACACGGCACCCGACCAATCGGTTAGTTGGCAGCCGATCATCGGGTGTTATAAAGACACCCCGAAAACACCCGAAACCGCAAAAGCCGCGTTGCGCAACCGCATCCGGGGCCGGTGACGAACCTGCAGTTCGTCGCCTGGAACCCGGAGCGTCCTGCCCCTTCAACACGTGTGCTCTCTTGCCGGTCCACGCTATGCCGCGTGTAAGTTTCGGGCATTTTCGGAGGTCGTTTTTCCGCCATCTGCGAGCAGGAGAAACTCCCCAGGCAGCGACGATTTGTCGCAGATCTTATTCTTTGTTGATTGAACGTTCAATCAAAACAAAATAGACTGGCCCACAAGTCGACGGGCGTCATACGCCAATCGACAGGCCTAAGGAGAGGTATCAGATGCCCAAGGTCGGTATGCAACCCATACGCCGCCAGCAATTGATCGAAGCCACGCTGCAAGCGGTCGATCAGGTCGGAATGGGGGACGCCAGCATTGCGCTGATCGCCCGTTTGGCCGGTGTCTCGAACGGCATCATCAGTCACTACTTTCGGGACAAGAACGGCCTGATCGCAGCGACGATGGGTTACATCATGAGCATGCTCAACGAAGGCGTCAGAGCACGCCGCCAGGCCCTGACGGACGACAGCCCGCGCGCTCATCTGAAAGTGATCATCGAGGGCAACTTCGATGCCAGCCAGGTGAACGGCCCGGCAATGAAAACCTGGTTGGCCTTCTGGGCTTCCAGCATGCACCAGCCCGATTTGCACAGGTTGCAGCGGATCAACGACCACCGCTTGTATTCCAACCTGTGTTGCCAGTTCCGCCGTGCCCTGCCGCTCTACCATGCGCGCAAGGCAGCCCGCGGCCTGGCGGCCTTGATCGACGGTTTGTGGCTGCGTGGTGCCTTGTCGGGTGATGCATTCGACACCGACCAGGCGATACGGATCGCTTACGAATACATGGATCTACAACTGGCTAAGCAGGAGCGCTAGAGCACAAAAGAGACGCTCGGCCCCTGAACCGCCACTGATCAGCGCGCCCCGAACTTAGGGGCATGCCCGGTGGTCAAGCCCACTACTTAATGCACTTGCGAGGACACTATGGCCCGTTTCGAACTGCAAAAACTCTACATCGACGGCGGCTACACCGATGCCGGCAGCGACGCCACTTTCGATGCCATCAACCCGGCCAACGGTGAAGTTCTCGCACAAGTGCAGCGTGCGACCAAGGAAGACGTTGAACGCGCCGTGGTCAGCGCCGAGAAAGGCCAGAAGATCTGGGCCGCCATGACCGCCATGGAGCGTTCACGCATCCTGCGTCGCGCCGTGGAAATCCTCCGCGAGCGCAACGACGAACTGGCCGCCCTGGAAACCCTGGACACCGGCAAGGCCTTCTCCGAAACCAAGTACGTGGACATCGTCACCGGCGCCGACGTGCTGGAATACTACGCTGGCCTGGTACCGGCCATCGAAGGCGAGCAGATCCCGCTGCGCACCACTTCCTTCGTCTACACCCGTCGCGAGCCCCTGGGCGTAGTGGCCGGTATCGGCGCGTGGAACTACCCGATCCAGATCGCCCTGTGGAAATCCGCACCGGCCCTGGCGGCCGGTAACGCGATGATCTTCAAGCCGAGCGAAGTGACCTCGCTGACCACCCTGAAACTGGCCGAGATCTACACCGAAGCCGGCCTGCCGGATGGCGTGTTCAACGTCCTGACCGGCAGCGGCCGCGAAGTCGGCACCTGGCTGACCGAGCACCCGCGCATCGAGAAGGTCTCCTTCACCGGCGGCACCGACACTGGCAAGAAGGTCATGGCCAGCGCTTCCAGCTCCTCGCTGAAAGACGTGACCATGGAACTGGGCGGCAAGTCGCCACTGATCATCTTCGACGACGCCGACCTGGATCGCGCCGCCGACACCGCCATGATGGCCAACTTCTACAGCTCCGGTCAGGTCTGCACCAACGGTACTCGGGTATTCGTACCGAGCCACCTGAAAGCCGCTTTCGAAGCCAAGATCGCCGAGCGCGTTGCGCGCATCCGCATCGGCAACCCGGAAGACGAAAACACCAACTTCGGCCCGCTGGTCAGCTTCCCGCACATGGAAAGCGTGCTGGGCTACATCGCCAAGGGTAAAGAAGAAGGTGCCCGTGTACTGTGCGGCGGCGAGCGCCTGACCGACGGCGAATTCGCCAAGGGCGCCTTCGTTGCACCGACCGTGTTCACCGACTGCACCGACGACATGACCATCGTCCGTGAAGAAATCTTCGGCCCGGTCATGGCGATCCTGACCTACGAAACCGAAGAAGAAGTGATCCGCCGCGCCAACGACACCGACTTCGGCCTGGCTGCCGGCCTGGTCACCAAGGATCTGAACCGCGCTCACCGCGTGATTCATCAGCTCGAAGCCGGTATCTGCTGGATCAACGCCTGGGGCGAGTCCGACGCCAAGATGCCGGTTGGCGGCTACAAGCAGTCGGGCGTGGGCCGTGAGAACGGCATCAGCTCGCTGAACAACTTCACCCGCATCAAGTCGGTGCAGGTCGAGCTGGGCGACTACGCCTCGGTGTTCTAAGCAGCCGCTAGCAGCCAGCTACAAGCGGCAAGCCAGGGCAACAGCCTGGCTTGCCGCCTGCTCCTCATTCAACGCCAAGCCCGCTTCGCTGCCTTTTCCCGCAGCTTGAAGCTTGAGGCTTGCAGCTCTCCACGGAGGCTCCAATGGCCCAAGAATTCGATTACATCATCATCGGTGCCGGCTCTGCCGGTAACACCCTGGCGACCCGTCTGACTGAAGACGAAGGCGTCACCGTCCTGCTGCTGGAAGCCGGCGGCCCGGACTACCGTTTCGACTTCCGTACCCAGATGCCGGCGGCACTGGCCTTCCCACTGCAAGGCCGGCGCTACAACTGGGCCTACGAGACCGATCCTGAGCCACACATGGACGGTCGCCGCATGGAATGCGGTCGCGGCAAGGGCCTGGGCGGCTCGTCGCTGATCAACGGCATGTGCTACATCCGCGGCAACGCCATGGACTACGACGGCTGGGCCAAGCTGCCAGGCCTGGAAGACTGGACCTACCTGGATTGCCTGCCGTATTTCCGCAAGGCGGAAACCCGTGACATCGGCCCCAACGACTACCACGGCGGCGAAGGCCCGGTCAGCGTGACCACGCCCAAGGCCGGCAACAACCCGTTGTTCCACGCCATGGTCGAAGCCGGCGTGCAGGCCGGTTACCCGCGTACCGAAGACCTGAACGGCTACCAGCAGGAAGGCTTCGGTCCGATGGACCGTACCGTCACCCCTAAAGGTCGTCGCGCCAGCACCGCCCGCGGTTACCTGGACACCGCGAAAAAGCGTTCGACCCTGACCATCGTCACCCACGCCCTGACCGACAAGATCCTCTTCGAAGGCAAGCGCGCCGTGGGCGTGAGCTACCTGCAAGGCAGCACTGAAGAGCGCGTGGAAGCCCGTGCGCGCAAGGAAGTCATCGTCAGCTCCGGCGCCATCGCCTCGCCGCAATTGCTGCAACGTTCCGGCGTAGGCCCCCGCGCCCTCCTGGAAAGCCTGGACATCCCGGTGGTTCACGACCTGCCGGGCGTGGGCGAGAACCTTCAGGACCACCTGGAACTGTACCTGCAGTACGCCTGCACCCAGCCGGTGTCGCTGTATCCATCGCTGCTGTGGTGGAACCAGCCGGCCATCGGTGCCGAGTGGCTGTTCAACGGCACCGGCATCGGCGCCAGCAACCAGTTCGAAGCCGGCGGTTTCATCCGTACCCGCGAAGAGTTCGAATGGCCGAACATCCAGTACCACTTCCTGCCGGTGGCGATTAACTACAACGGCAGCAATGGTGTGAAAGAGCACGGCTTCCAGGCGCACATGGGCTCCATGCGCTCGCCGAGCCGTGGCCGCGTGCAGCTCAAGTCCAAGGACCCGCGCCAGCACCCGAGCATCCTCTTCAACTACATGGCCACCGAGCAGGACTGGCAGGAATTCCGCGACGGCATCCGCCTGACCCGTGAAATCATGCAGCAGCCGGCCCTGGACCCTTTCCGCGGCCGCGAGATCAGCCCGGGCATCGAGGTGCAGACCGACGAGCAACTGGACAAGTTCGTCCGCGAGCACGCCGAGACCGCCTTCCACCCATCCTGCTCGTGCAAGATGGGCACCGACGACATGGCTGTAGTGGATGGCCAGGGTCGCGTGCATGGCATGCAAGGCCTGCGCGTGGTGGATGCCTCGATCATGCCGATCATCACCACCGGCAACCTCAACGCGCCGACGATCATGATGGCCGAGAAAATCGCCGACAAGATCCGTGGCCGCCAGCCACTGCCACGCAGCACCGCGGCCTACTACGTAGCCGGTGAAGCCCCGGTACGTGGCAAGCCGATGCGCGATGTGACTCCCGCCGCGCAGTAAGCCTGACGGGCGCCGACCGCAAGGGTCGGCGCCCTTTTTCTCTTCCCTTCATTCCTTCAGAACTACTTCCTTGATCGCAGCCTTCGGCAGCGGCTACAGTTCTGCAACTTGCACATCCCCTTTCGCCCCCGCGCCCATCAGCACCTATACCTGTAGGAACCGCCGGGCGGTGTTCCGTTTGCTGGCGAAACGCGTCGACCCGCTATCGCGCCTCACAAGGAGGTCCTCCATGTTCGACTTTCACCCCCAGCTCAAGCAGCGCTTCGCTGCCTTGCGCACGGGCGCCGAATTCTTTTCCCTGCGTTATGTCCGCGAATCGGACCAGTACCTGTCGGTGCGCAAGAACGTCGCCGAGCCGCCAAGCCTGGGCCGAGACGAAGGGGCGATGCTGACCGTGCGGGTGCGCGGCGTGGAAGCCTACGCCGCCACCAACGACCTGTCGCAAAGCGGCCTGCAGGCCGCCCTGGACCGCGCCGAGCAGCAGGCCCGGGTCATCGCCGCCCATGCCCTGCTGGACCTGCGTGAGCAACCGGTCTCCAGCCACCGCGCGGACTATTTCTCGCCCAACCTGGAGCAGCCCTTCCCCTCCCTCAGCGACTGCTATCAGCTGCTGGGCGATGAGTCGGCCTCGGTGCCCAAGGATGAACGCCTGGTGAACTGGCAGGTGGGCATCGGCGTGACCCAGGTCGAACAGATCTACCTCAACAGCGCCGGCGCCGAGCTGCGCCAGGCCCAGCGTTTTGTCTACCCGGGCCTGGACGTGACCGCCTACGACGGCAGCGACAGCCAGACCCGCAGCCTAGGCCGGGAGAACTTCGGCCAGCAGGGCGCCGGCGATGTGATCAGCCGCTGCGGCCTGCTGGGGGCCGCACCGCGGGTCGCCGACCAGGCCCTGCAACTGCTGCTGGCGCCCAATACCCCCCAGGGCCCGCGGGACCTGCTGCTGATGCCGGACCAGATGATGCTGCAGATCCACGAATCCATCGGCCATCCCCTGGAGCTGGACCGCATTCTCGGCGACGAGCGCAATTACGCCGGCACCAGCTTCGTCAAACAGCAGGATTTCGGCCGCCTGCAATACGGCTCCTCGCTGCTCAACGTGACTTTCGACCCGCAGATCCCCGAGGAACTGGCCAGCTACAGTCACGACGACGACGGCACCGCGGCCAGCAAGCAGTTCCTGATTCGCGAGGGCCTGCTGGTACGCCCCCTGGGCAGCGCCCTTTCGCAATACCGCAGCGGCCTCGACGGCGTTGCCAACAGCCGCGCCAGCAGTTGGAACCGTGCACCGATCGACCGCATGGCCAACCTCAACATCGAGCCCGGCGACCAGCCCCTGGAGCAACTGATCGGGCACATCGAGCACGGCATCCTGATGTCCACCAACCGTTCCTGGTCCATCGACGATGCGCGCAACAAGTTCCAGTTCGGCTGCGAATGGGGCCAGTTGATCGAGAACGGCGAACTCCGGGGCGTGGTCAAGAACCCCAATTACCGGGGGATTTCCGCGCAGTTCTGGCGCAACCTCAGCGCGGTCGGCGACCGCAGCACCTTCCAGGTGCTGGGCACGCCCAACTGCGGCAAGGGCGAGCCCAACCAGGTGATTCGCGTCGGCCATGCTTCGCCGGCCTGCGTATTCAGCAAGATTGATGTATTTGGAGGAGACGCCTGATGACCAGGACAGCCGATCAGGCCCAGCCATTCAAGGCCTTGGTGCAGTGGCTCAAAGACGCGCTGCGCGAGACCGAGCAGTTCACCCTGAGCTACGCCGCCGAAGCCTCGGAGTTCATTCGCTTCAACCACGCCAAGGTGCGCCAGGCCGGGCAGGTGCAACAGGCCAGCGTGCATTTCAAGCTGATCGACAATGGCCGCCACGCCGACCTCAGCATCACCCTGAGCAATGACCCCGAGGTGGATCGCCAGCGCCTGGCCGATGGCCTGCAACAACTGCGCGAGACCCTGCCGCTGCTGCCGGCCGATCCGTACCTGATGCTCAACCACACCCATTGGCAAAGCCATCACGTGCAGGACCAGCCGCTGCCCGGCAGTGAGCAGGTGGTGGAAGAAATCGGTCGCGCCGGCGCCGGCCTGGACCTGGTGGGCATCTACGCTGCCGGCCCCATCAGCCGTGGCTTCGCCAGTTCCGGCGGGGCCTTCGGCTGGCACCAGGCCAACAGCTTCAACTTCGATTTCAGCCTGTTCCACGAAAACGGCGAGGCGGTGAAGGCCAGCTACGCCGGGCACGCCTGGGACAGCCAGGCCTTCGCCCTGCGCTTCCAGCAGGCCCGGGAACAACTGGAATTCCTTGGCCGGCCACTGCGCACCCTGGCGCCCGGGCAGTACCGGGCCTACCTGGCGCCGGCGGCCCTGGAGGAGATCATGGGCATGCTGGCCTGGGGCGGCTTCTCGGCCCAGTCGATCGCCAGCAAGCACAGCCCGCTGCAGAAGCTCTATGCCGGTGATGCCGCGCTGAACCCGCTGGTGTCGCTCGACGAACAGGTCAGTGGCTCCCTGAGCCCGGCGTTTTCCGACGAAGGCTACCCGCGCAGCGACCTGTCACTGATCGCCGCGGGCAGCGCCAATGCCCAACTGATCAACTCCCGCAGCGCCGCCGAATACGGCCTGACCACCAATGGTGCCGGCAGCGGCGAGTACCCCAGCGCGCTGAACATGGCCGCGGGGCAGTTGTCCCAGCAGGAGATCCTCAAGCAACTGGGCACCGGGCTGTACATCAGCAACCTGTGGTACCTGAACTACTCGGACCTGCCGGCGGCGCGCCTGACCGGCATGACCCGCTTCGCCACCTTCTGGGTGGAGAACGGCGAGATTCAGGCGCCGGTGAGCACCATGCGCTTCGATGACAGCGTCTACAGCCTGCTGGGCTCGCAGCTGGAGGCCCTGACCGAGCAACGCGAGCTGCTGCTGTCGGCCAGTACCTACGGCCAGCGCCAGACCGCTTCGATGCACTTGCCCGGAGCGCTGGTCAGCCGCCTGACCCTGACCCTGTAGAAACCGCCCTCAAACCTGAACTCACCCAGAGGTCCCATGCCCGAACGCGCGCCACTCGATGCCACCACCGCCCGCTGGCTGCCCTGGGTGGTGGCCATCGCCTTCTTCATGCAGTCCCTGGACGGCACCATCCTCAATACCGCCCTGCCGGCCATGGCCCAGGACCTGGCGGAAAACCCCCTGCGCATGCAGGGGGTGATCATCGCCTACATGCTCACTGTGGCCCTCTTGATCCCGGCCTCGGGCTGGATCGCCGACCGCTTCGGCACCAAGCGGATCTTCTTCGGCGCCATCTTGCTGTTCAGCATCGGTTCCCTGCTCTGCGCCCTGTCCAACACCCTGACCCAGCTGATTGGCGCCCGGGTGATCCAGGGCCTGGGCGGTGCGCTGATGCTGCCGGTGGGACGGCTGGTGGTGCTGCGTGCCTACCCGCGTTCGGAACTGGTGCGGATCATGGGCTTCATCACCATTCCCGGGCTTCTGGGGCCGCTGATCGGCCCGACCATGGGCGGCTGGATGGTGCAGTACCTGACCTGGCACTGGATCTTCCTGATCAACCTGCCGGTAGGCGCCGTTGGCTGCTATGCGGTGTGGCGTTTCATTCCCGACCTGCGCGGCAGCGAGCGCACACGCTTCGACAGCCTGGGCTTTGTGCTGTTCGGCGCGGCGATGGTGCTGATCACCATCGCCATGGAAGGCCTGGGGGAACTGCACCTGCCGCACTTGCGGGTGATGTTGCTGCTGTTCGGCGGGCTGGCCTGCCTGGCGGCCTACTGGCTGCGGGCCGTGCACACCGACAACCCGCTGTTCGCCCCGTCACTGTTCAAGGTGCGGACCTTTGCCGTGGGCATTCTGGGTAACCTGTTCGCCCGCCTGGGCAGCGGCGCCCTGCCGTTCCTGGTGCCCCTGCTGCTGCAAGTGGCCCTGGGCTATTCACCGTCCCAGGCGGGGATGAGCATGCTGCCCCTGGCGGCCGCGGCAATGCTGGCCAAATCCATCGCCCGGCCACTGATCGAGCGCCTGGGCTACCGCATCGTGCTCACCGGCAACACCCTGGCCCTGGGCATCATGCTGGCCAGTATGGGGCTGGTCAGCGAACAGACGCCCTACCCGCTGCTGCTGGGCATGCTGGCGGTGCTGGGGGCGATCAACTCGCTGCAGTTCACGGCGATGAACACCGTGACCCTGATCGACCTCGACGATGCCGCCGCCAGCAGCGGCAACAGCCTGCTGTCGGTGGTGGCGCAACTGTCCCTGAGCCTTGGGGTGGCCTGTGCCGGCGCGCTGCTGGGCGGCTTTACCGCTGAGTTGGGCAACGATGGCGTGGACACCGTGCTCGGCGCCTTCCAACTGACCTTCCTCACGGTAGGCATCATGGCGATGCTGGCGGCGGCGATCTTCCTCCAGCTGTCGCCCACCGATGGCCGGCGCGCGCGCAAGCTCGAGGAGCAGCACATCGAACACTGAACCCACGCACCTCCCCCCGTAGGAGCCGGCTTGCCGGCGAAGAGGCCCCCGAGCCCTGCGCCAACCTCGCGGCCGCTTTCGCTGGCAAGCCAGCGCCTACACAAAACCGCCCCTGCACAGCTGCTCGTCCAGAATTTGCAGGTTGTGGGAGCGGGACTGATACACTGCGCGACATTTTGTTTTGCAGGCCAGTCCCGTGACCACCATCGCCACCGCTTTTAATACTTTGCCCCTGTCCGCCGCCATGCTGGCTAACCTCGACTCCCTCGGTTATGCCCAGATGACGCCGATCCAGGCGCAGAGCTTGCCGGTGATCCTCAAGGGCATGGACCTGATCGCCCAGGCCAAGACCGGCAGCGGCAAGACCGCGGCCTTCGGCATCGGCCTGCTGAACCCGATCAACCCGCGCTACTTCGGCTGCCAGGCCCTGGTGATCTGCCCGACTCGCGAGCTGGCCGACCAGGTGGCCAAGGAAGTGCGCCGGCTGGCTCGCGCCGAAGACAACATCAAGGTCCTGACCCTGTGCGGCGGCGTGTCGTTCGGGCCACAGATCGCCTCCCTGGAGCACGGTGCGCATATCATCGTCGGCACCCCAGGGCGTATCCAGCAGCATCTGCGCAAGGGTTCGCTGGTGCTCGACGGCCTGAACACGCTGGTGCTCGACGAAGCTGACCGCATGCTCGACATGGGCTTCTACGACGCCATCGAAGACATCATCGAAAAGACCCCGTCGCGCCGCCAGACCCTGCTGTTCTCCGCCACGTATCCGGTGGGCATCAAGCAACTGGCGTCGAAATTCATGCGCGATCCGCAAACGGTGAAAGCCGAAGCGTTCCACGACGATACGCAGATCGAGCAGCGTTTCTACGAGATTTCACCGGAAGAGCGCATGAGCGCAGTGACCAAAGTCCTGCACCACTTCCGCCCGGCCTCCTGTGTGGCGTTCTGCTTCACCAAGCAGCAAGTGCAGGAAACCGTCGATCACCTGACCGCCAAAGGCATCTCCGCTGTCGGCCTGCACGGCGACCTGGAGCAGCGTGACCGCGATCAGGTGCTGGCGATGTTTGCCAACCGCAGCACATCGGTACTGGTCGCCACCGACGTCGCCGCCCGTGGCCTGGACATCGATGCGCTGGACATGGTGATCAACGTCGAGCTGGCCCGCGATTCGGAAATCCACATTCACCGCGTTGGCCGTACCGGTCGCGCTGGCGAGAAAGGCATCGCGGTCAGCCTCGTCGCACCGTCCGAAGCCCATCGCGCGCAAGCCATCGAACAACTGCAGAAAGCCCCGTTGAACTGGGATCAGGTCGATAACCTCAAGTCCCAGGGCGGCGCCCCATTGCAGCCACCGATGAGCACGTTGTGCATCGCCGGCGGGCGCAAGGACAAGGTACGTCCGGGGGATATTCTCGGCGCACTGACCGGCGACGCCGGCATCCCGGGCGCCCAGGTCGGCAAGATCGCGATCTTCGACTTCCAGTCGTATGTGGCGGTTGAGCGCACCGTGGTCATGCAGGCGCTGCAGCGCCTGAACAACGGCAAGATCAAGGGCCGTTCGCTGCGCGTGCGCGTCCTCTAACCCCACTGTTTGACCTGTAGCCGCTGCCACAGGGCCGTTCGCTTCTATTGAGGACACCGTTTTGCGTTCTACCGAAGTCGTGATCATTGGCGCCGGCGCCGCCGGCCTGATGTGCGCCCTGACCGCGGCCGGCCGGGGCCGCCAGGTGCTGCTGCTGGACCACGCCAACAAGGCCGGCAAGAAAATCCTGATGTCCGGCGGCGGTCGCTGCAATTTCACCAATATGTACACCGAGCCGGCCAACTTCCTGTCGCAGAACCCGCATTTCTGCAAATCGGCCCTGGCGCGCTACACCCAGTGGGATTTCATCGGCCTGGTGGCCAAGCACGGCGTGCCCTACCACGAGAAGAAACTCGGCCAGCTGTTCTGCGATAACAAGTCCAGCGACATCCTCGGCATGCTGCTCGACGAGTGCGATCAGGTCGGCGTGGAGCTGCGCCTGGACACCTCGATCCAGACCATCGAAAAGGTCGAAAGCGGCTACCTGCTCGACACCACCCTCGGCCAGGTTCAGTGCCAATCGCTGGTGATCGCCACCGGCGGGCTGTCGATCCCGACGCTGGGCGCCACCGGCTTCGGTTATCAGGTGGCCAAACAGTTCGGCCACGAACTGCTGCCGACCCGTGCCGGCCTGGTGCCGTTCACCATCACCGACCAGCTCAAGGAACTGTGCAGCGAGCTATCGGGGACCTCGGTGGATTGCCTGGTGAGCTGCAACGACCAGAGCTTTCGCGAGAACATCCTGTTCACCCACCGCGGCCTCAGCGGCCCGGCGATCCTGCAGATTTCCTCCTACTGGCAGCCCGGCGACAGCGTCGAGATCAACCTGCTGCCAGACCACGACGCCCTGAGCTGGCTGCAACAGCAGCAGGCCGAGCGCCCCAACAGCGAGCTCAAGACCCTCTTGGGGGAGATCTTCACCAAGAAGATGGCCGGCCTGCTGGCCGACCACTGGTTCGTCTCCAAGCCGATGAAGCAGTACACCCCGGCGGAGCTGGCGGACGTGGCGCAGAAACTCGGCAGCTGGCAACTGGTACCGGCGGGCACCGAGGGCTACCGCACCGCCGAAGTGACCCTGGGCGGCGTCGACACCCGGGAAGTTTCGTCCAAGACCATGGAATCGCTGAAGAGCCCGGGGCTGTATTTCATCGGTGAAGTGCTGGACGTCACCGGCCACTTGGGCGGCTTCAACTTCCAGTGGGCCTGGGCCTCGGGCTACGCGGCGGCGCAGTACGTCTGAGCCTGTGGCCAGGGCGCCGTAGGAAAGAGGAACAGATTTTGCTCAAGGATGTGACGACGGCATTGCGCCGTCGTCAATACTGGCTCAATTTAGCTGCATCGCCCCGGAAGGCCTGCCCTACTCCATGTCCTCGACCTCTTTTCGCCAATCCCTGCGCCGCCTCTGGGCGCTGGATAAATTCAGCTACAGCGTGCGGGTGTTCATCGCCCTGACCGGCAGCATGGCGCTGTGCTGGTATCAGGATGAAATGGCCCTGCTGATCCCGCTGTTCCTCGGCATCATCGCCAGCGCCCTGGCGGAAACCGACGACAGCTGGCAAGGCCGGCTCAATTCCCTGGCCGTGACCCTGGTGTGCTTCAGCATTGCCGCGCTGTCGGTGGAACTGCTGTTCCCCTACCCCTGGATCTTCGCCATCGCCCTGGCCCTGGCCAGCTTCGGCCTGACCATGCTGGGGGCGCTGGGCGAACGCTATGGCGCCATCGCCTCGGCGACCCTGATCCTCTCGGTCTACACCATGATCGGCGTCGACCAGCGCGGCGGCGCGGTGATCGATTTCTGGCACGAGCCGCTGCTGCTGGTGGCCGGCGCCGCCTGGTACGGCCTGCTGTCGGTGCTGTGGCAGGCGCTGTTTTCCAACCAGCCGGTGCAGCAGAGCCTGGCCCGGCTGTTTCGCGAACTGGGTTACTACCTCAAGCTCAAGTCCTCTCTGTTCGAGCCCATCCGCCAGCTGGACGTGGAGGCCCGGCGCCTGGAACTGGCCAAGCAGAACGGCAAGGTGGTGGCGGCCCTCAACGTCGCCAAGGAAATCATCCTGCACCGGGTGGGCAACGGCCGGCCGGGGTCGAAGGTCAGCCGCTACCTGAAGCTGTACTTCCTGGCCCAGGACATTCACGAGCGCGCCAGCTCTTCCCACTACCCGTACAACGCCCTGACCGAGGCGTTTTTCCACAGCGACGTGCTGTTCCGCTGCCAGCGCCTGCTGCGCCAGCAGGGCAAGGCCTGCCGTGCCCTGGCCGAATCCATCCAGTTGCGCCAGCCGTTCGTCTATGACGCCACCTTCGCCGAGGCCCTGGGCGACCTGCACGCTTCCCTGGAACACCTGCGGATCCAGAGCAACCCGGCCTGGCGCGGGCTGTTGCGCTCATTGCGAGCCCTGGCGGCCAACCTCGGCACCCTCGACCGCCTGCTCAGCGACGCCAGCAACCCCGACGCCCTGGCGGACGCCACCGACAGCAGCCTGCTGGACCGTTCGCCACGCAACTTCAAGGATGTCTGGACCCGCCTGCGCACCCAGCTGACGCCAACCTCGCTGCTGTTCCGCCATGCCCTGCGCCTGCCCCTGGCGCTGAGCATCGGCTACGGCATGGTGCATTTGATCCACCCTTCCCAGGGTTACTGGATCATCCTCACCACCCTGTTCGTCTGCCAGCCCAACTACGGCGCTACCCGGCGCAAGCTGGGCCAGCGGATCATCGGCACCGCCATCGGCCTGACCATCGCCTGGGCGCTGTTCGACCTGTTCCCCAGCCCCTTGGTGCAGTCGCTGTTCGCCATTGCCGCCGGGGTGGTGTTCTTCACCAACCGCACCACCCGCTACACCCTGGCCACGGCGGCCATCACCCTGATGGTGCTGTTCTGCTTCAACCAGGTGGGCGACGGTTATGGGCTGTTCCTGCCGCGGCTGTTCGATACCCTGCTGGGCAGCCTGATCGCCGGGCTGGCGGTGTTCCTGTTCCTGCCGGACTGGCAGGGCCGGCGCCTGAACAAGGTGCTGGCCAACACCCTGACCTGCAACAGCATCTACCTGCGCCAGATCATGCAGCAGTACGCCGCCGGCAAGAGCGACGACCTGGCCTACCGCCTGGCCCGGCGCAACGCCCACAACGCCGACGCCGCGCTGTCCACCACCCTGGCCAACATGCTCATGGAACCCGGGCATTTCCGTAAGGAAGCGGACGTGGGCTTTCGCTTCCTGGTGCTGTCCCACACCTTGCTCAGCTACCTCTCGGGCCTGGGCGCACACCGCGAAACCCGGCTGCCGGACGAGGTTCGCGAGCACTTGATCGAAGGCGCCGGGGTCAGCCTGGCGGCCAGCATCGACGAGATTGCCCAGGGTCTGGCCAACAAGACCCCGATCGATATCCAGAGCGATGCCGAAGAAGCCCTGGCCAATGAGCTGGAGCAAATGCCCGACGAGGTCGACGAAGGCCAGCGCCTGGTGCAGACCCAACTGGCGCTGATCTGCCGTCAGCTGGGCCCGTTGCGGACCCTGGCGGCGCATCTGATCAAGGACACCAGCGACAACGCAAAACCGTAGGAGCCGGCTTGCCGGCGAAAGGGGCCGCAAGACTCATGCACGGTCCGGAGTCGCTTTCGCTGGCAAGCCAGCTCCTGCACCTTCGGTTACATGCCGTGCTGGCGCAGCAGGCGGTCGTAGCTGCCGTCAGCTTTCATGGCAGCGATTTCCTTGTCGAACCTGGCCACGATCTGCGCATGCTCGGGGTTCTTCAGGCTGACCAGGATATGCAGGCTGTTCTCGCTCAGGGGCTTGGGCAGGAACTCCACCGCATTGCGTACCCGCGGTGACTCCCGGGCCAGGTAGTAGCGGGCAACGTATTCGTCCTCCAGCGTCAGCTTGACCCGATCCGCCGCCAGCATGCGCACCGCCATGGCGAAGTTGTGCACCGGCACCTTCTGCAGATCGGGGTCATTGTCGAATTCGGGGGAATAGGCGTAGCCACGCACCACTGCCACCGGGTACTCATGCAGCTGCTTGAGGTTGCTGTATTCCAGCGGCGCGTCCTTGCGCTTGATGAAGCGCACGCGGTTGACCATGTATTCCGCGGAGAACTGCCCCAACTGGGTGCGCTCTTCGTTGTACCAGGCATTCACCAGCACGTCGTAGCGCCCCTCGCCGATGCCCAGCAGGGCCCGGGCCCAGGGCACCTGCTCGAATTCGCTGGAATAGCCGGCGCGGGACAGGGCGGTGCTGACAATGTCGGTGGCCACGCCGCCATTGACCAGGGTCGCGTCGGTAAAGGGTGGCCAGGCATCGGCGACCAGCCGCAGCCTATCGGCAAAAGCGCTCTGGCCCAGCAACAGCAATCCGATCAAAGCCAAAGCTCGATGCAGTCGCAGCATGCTAATAGATCCTTAGCGGGCCCTGGGCCCAGCGCGTTCCAGCCCATACTCCAGGGTCGCGGCCTGTGCGGCACAGGTCGGCCCAGCTCCTAACATTAGCTCATCAGAACCCATGCACAGGTCTTGAAAACAGATTACACAAAGAAGACAAATACCAGTGATCTCAGTAGTGGCATTTTGACCCATCTCACAGAAACAATTTCTGCATGACAACCGGCAAGACATCCCGTGGCGATGTGCTTACTATTTCGCGCAGCACTCAATACAGGATATGAAGATGACCATCGAATGGGTCTGCAAACACCACACCGACCTGGGCAAGGAACAGTTGTACGCGATTCTGCAATTGCGCACCGAAGTCTTCGTGGTGGAACAGAAATGCCCTTATCAGGAAGTCGACGGCCGCGACCTTGAAGGCGATACCTGCCACCTGATGGCCTGGGACGGCGACCGGTTGCTGGCCTACCTGCGCCTGCTGGACCCGACTTCCCAGGGTGGCGACGTGGTCATCGGCCGCGTGGTCATCGCTGAACAGGCCCGTGGCCAGGGCCTGGGCCACACCCTGATGGAGCAGGCGCTGAAGCAGGCCGAGCGGCACTGGCCGCAAACGCCGATCTACCTCTCGGCCCAGGCTCATCTGCAGGCCTATTACGGCCGCTACGGTTTCGTGGTGGCGGGCGAAGCATACCTGGAGGACGGTATTCCTCACATCGGCATGCGTCGCTCCTGAGCCTCAGGGATAGCCCAGCACGGCCTTGATCTGCCGCAGGTTGGGCTCGATCCAGCCCTTGTCGATGGCGCCCCAGTTGTGGATCCGGTAACGCCCGGCATGGTTGCGCGCGCCGTCCTGCTGCTCGAACTCGCAGAGGATGTCCAGGTCCGCCAGGGCCGCGATGGTGTCCTGGGCGGTGCGCCGCGGCATGCCGGTGACCTCGGTCAGCGCCGGCACGCTGCTGGCCAGGCCGCTGTCGATCAGGTACGCCACATACAGGCGGCGGTAGAAACTGCTCTTGGTCTTGCTCACATCCATCGCCCACTCCTTGCCTTCAGGGGTTAATCCGGCGCTCCCGCCTTGCCTTGCAGGTCGCGCCAGGTCAGGTAGACCCGCAGGTCGAACTCCAGCTGGTGATAGCCCGGCAGCATATGCTCGCAGAGCTTGTAGAACGCCTTGTTGTGATCCGACTCCTTGAAGTGGGCCAGCTCGTGCACCACGATCATCCGCAGGAATTCCGGCGCCGCCTCCTTGAACAGCGAAGCGATGCGGATCTCTTTCTTGGCCTTGAGCTTGCCGCCCTGCACCCGGGAAACCGTGGTATGAAGGCCCAGGGCACGGTGGGTCAGGTCCAGACGGTTGTCGAACAGCACCTTGTCGATGGCCGGCGCATTGCGCAGGTATTCCTGCTTGAGCTCCAGAGCGTAGCTGTACAGCGCCTTGTCGCTCTGTACAGCGTGCCGGCCCGGGTAACGCTGGCTCAGGTAGTCGCCCAGGCGCTGTTCATCGATCAACTGGCGCACTTGCTGCTGCAAGGCAACGGGATAGGCCTGGAGGTATTTGAGTGCGGTCATGAAGGGGCAACGCAGGGCATAAAAGGCGCCAGTGTAGCGAATTCAGGCCTGTAGCGCGCTCCAGTCAAAGGGCTGGGCAAACTGGCTGGCGATACTGGCGGTCAGCGGCCGAGCCACCAGGAAACCTTGCACATACTCGCAGCCATTGGCCTTGAGCCACTGGTATTGCTCGAGGGTTTCCACACCCTCGGCGATCACCAGCAGGTCGAACTGCTTGCACAGGTCGATCACGCAGCGGGCAATGGCGGCATCCCTTGGCGAGGTCAGCAGGCGGGCAATCAGGTGGCGATCGAGCTTGAGGGTGTCCAGTTGCAGGTCACGCAGGTAGGCCAGGCAACAACTGCCCGAGCCGAAGTCATCCAGGGCCACCCGCACCCCCAGCTGACGCAGGAGCTGCAACTGTTTGCGGGTGTCATCCAGGTTCTGGGTCAAGGCGGCCTCGGTAACCTCCACCTCCAGTTGGCGCGGTTGCAGGCCATGGCGCGACAGCACCTGGCGCAGCTCGGCCACCAGGTTGGGCATGTTGAACTGGGTGGCACTGAGGCTGACGCCCAGCACCAGGTCGGGGCTGAACACCTGCTCCCAGTCCTTGCGCTGGGCCGCGCCCTGTTGATAGATCCAACTGCCCAGGCGGCTGATCAGCCGTGCCTCCTCAAGCAGGGGCAGGAACAGCCCCGGAGGCACGTCGCCCACACTCGGATGACGCCAGCGCAGCAAGGCTTCGAAACCGCGCAGGCGCCCGTCGGCAATGGCCACCTGGGGCTGGTACACCAGGGTGAATTCCTTGCGCTCCACGGCGCTGCGCACGCTTTCCTCGAGCATCAGCCGCGAACGGGCGCGGCCATTCATCTCGTGATCGTAGTAGCGGTACTGCTGGCGGCCGGCGCGCTTGGCTTCGTACATGGCGATGTCCGCCGCCCGCAACAGGCCGTCCAGGTTGGAGCCGCAATCGGGGTAGATGGCGATGCCGATACTCGCCCCCAGCACCACCTCCAGGCCATCGATCTGCTGGTTGATGGACAGGCGTTCGATCAGCTTCTCGGCGATCTTCGCCGCTTGCTCGGGGAAGCTCAGCTCCAGCAGCGCGGTGAATTCGTCGCCGCCCATGCGCCCGAGAATGTCGAAGGAGTGCAGGCAGTCCTTCAGTTGTTCGGAAACCCAGCGCAGCACCCGGTCGCCGGCGTCGTGCCCCAGGGAGTCGTTGACCCGCTTGAAGCCGTCGAGGTCCAAGTAGAGCAGGACCAGGGACTTTCCCGAGCGGTCGCTGCGCAGCAGGATGTTTTCCACCGTCTGATAGAAGCCGCGGCGGTTGAGCAGGCCGGTCAGCGGGTCGGTCACGGCCTGGTATTCCAGTTGCTGGTGCAGGTGACGCACTTCGGACATGTCCAGCAGGGTGACCACCATCGCCTTCTGGTCACTGGGCAAGGGCGCACAGGACAAGGCCACGCTGATCAACTGGCCGGGCACGGTGCGCATCTGAGCGTCGTGCAGGCGATAGGTTTCGCCCCGGCGATAACAGGCGTAGAGCTCGGAGCCGCTCCAGTCGGGAACGTGGGGCTTTTGCAGGTAGTCGAGAAAGGGCGAGCCTTCCAGCTCCTTGACCTGGGCATTGAGCAGGCGCGAGACCGCCGGATTGGCGAAACGCACGCACCCGCCCTCGTCCACCACCAGGATGCCCTCGGCAGCGTTGTCCAGCACCGAGGCATTGAAGGCCCGCGCCACCTCCAGGTCGTGGCTGAGGTGCTGCAGGGCCCGGCGGTTGCGCTGATGCTCCAGCAGGGCCTGGACCTTGGGCTTGAGAATCTGTGGGTCGAACGGTTTGAACAGGTAGTCCACGGCGCCACTGGCATAGCCCTTGATCACGGCGTCCTGAGACTGTTCGTTGGCGGTGAGAAAGATGATCGGGGTCAGCCGGGTACGTTGGCTGCCACGCATCAGGCGGGCGACTTCGAAGCCATCCATGCCGGGCATCTGTACATCCAGCAACACCAGGTCCACTTCATGTTCGAGCAGCAGGCCCAGGGCCTCGACCCCCGAGGCGGCGGTCATCACCTGCCAGTCCTGGCGCTGCAACAGAGCACGCATGCTGAGGAGGTTTTCAGGATAGTCATCGACGATCAGAAGAGTGGAGTGGCCTTCGGCTGCCTCTGGTTGCACGCATTCCATGCTGCTTCTCTTGTCTGTAATAAGACTGAACGGATTTAAAAACCCGGTAAAACCTGAGGTTTCACTCTAGACCCGGATCCTCAAAAGCAGAAGCTGTCAGCACGCCATCACTTCGCCAATGGCCGCAGCTCCCGACTAACGGTCACAGAGTTGCCGCATAAAAACCGGGATAGATGGCATTTCGACATTTTGCTGACGCCATATATCCGCCATACGGGCCTCGCCAAGCGCCGCTTCTGCGCTATAAAGACCCCCTAAGAAGCGCAGGCTAAAGCCTTCGGCCACCTGCATCAGTCATGCCTTGCGGAAAACCACCATGATCGACCTGGCAACCTGGAACCTCAGCGTTCCCGTCGGCAGCCCGCCGGCGACCATCGACACCCCGACACTGGTCAAGGGGTTCAAGGACCAGTATTTCCACTCCGATACCGGCACCCTGTTCTTCTGGTCGCCGGTGACCGGCTCGAAAACCGAGAACGCCATCTACCCGCGCACCGAGCTGCGCGAGACCTACTCCAACGGCACCTTGCGCAACTGGACCTACCCCGAAGCGGACAACCTGCTGTACGCGACCCTGGCGGTGAACCAGGTGCCCTCCTCGGGCAAGATCGTCATCGGCCAGATCCACGCCTACAACAGCACCAAGCCGCTGGTGAAGGTCGAGTACCAGTACAAGACCAGCAAGGGCAGCGGCAACATCGTGGCCAAGGTGCGCCTGCACCCGGACGACGAGGAAGGCCGTGTCATCACCATTGCCGAGAACGTGCCCATGGACCGGGAGTTTTCCTACCTGATCCACCTGAGCCCGGGCGGCGCCCTGGGCGTCAGCGCTGCCGGCTATCAGTGGGACAGCCAGTTGAGCGCGACCTGGCGCGACAAGCCGCTGTACTTCAAGGCCGGGGTTTATGTGCAGGACAACACCGGCTATACCAGCGAAGGCGGCAAGGTGACCTTTTCCAAGCTGGACATCGACCACAACAAGACCTGACCCCCCTCCCTGCGTAGGAGCCGGCTTGCCAGCGCCTACGAAGGCAAGAATTCCGGATACAAAAAAGCCCGCATCGCTGCGGGCTTCTTCGTTCGACGCTTAGGCTCAGTTGACCTTGGCGTTCAGCTCACCCTTGAGGTAACGCTGGAACATGGCTTCCAGGGAGATCGGCTTGATCTTCGAGGCGTTGCCGGCGGTGCCGAAGGCTTCGTAACGGGCGATGCAGACATCGCGCATGGCGGTCACGGTGGCGCCGAAGAACTTGCGCGGGTCGAACTCGCTGGGGTTGGTGGCCATCAGGCGGCGCATGGCACCAGTGGATGCCAGGCGCAGGTCGGTGTCGATGTTGACCTTGCGTACGCCGTACTTGATGCCTTCGACGATTTCTTCAACCGGCACGCCGTAGGTTTCTTTGATGTCGCCGCCGTACTGGTTGATGATCGCCAGCCACTCTTGCGGCACCGAAGAGGAACCGTGCATCACCAGGTGAGTGTTGGGGATGCGCTTGTGGATTTCCTTGATACGGTCGATGGCCAGTACGTCGCCGGTAGGCGGCTTGGTGAACTTGTAGGCGCCGTGGCTGGTACCAATGGCGATGGCCAGGGCATCCACCTGGGTCTTCTTGACGAAGTCCGCGGCTTCTTCCGGGTCGGTCAGCATCTGGCTGTGGTCCAGCACACCCTCGGCGCCAATACCGTCTTCTTCACCGGCCATGCCGGTTTCCAACGAACCCAGGCAGCCCAGTTCGCCTTCTACCGACACGCCGCAGGCGTGAGCCATGGCTACGGTTTGCTGGGTAACACGGACGTTGTATTCGTAGTCGGTCGGGGTCTTGCCGTCTTCACCGAGGGAGCCGTCCATCATCACCGAGGAAAAGCCCAGTTGGATGGAGCGCTGGCAGACGTCAGGGCTGGTGCCGTGGTCCTGGTGCATGCACACCGGGATATGCGGAAACTCTTCGATGGCAGCCAGAATCAGGTGACGCAGGAAAGGCGCGCCGGCGTATTTGCGGGCGCCGGCCGAAGCCTGGACGATCACCGGGGAGTCAGTCTTGTCAGCGGCTTCCATGATGGCGCGCATCTGCTCAAGGTTGTTGACGTTGAAGGCTGGAACGCCGTAGCCGAACTCGGCTGCGTGGTCCAGCATCTGGCGCATG
>Ga0207709_10000095_pt1 | contig 137828 bp, 106 predicted proteins | sample KBSM34metaG_FD_184397 | JGI IMG/M metagenome (GOLD analysis project Ga0207709, IMG submission 184397) | Miscanthus rhizosphere microbial communities from Kellogg Biological Station, Michigan, USA - KBS M3-4 metaG (SPAdes) (version 2) | ecosystem: Host-associated > Plants > Roots > Rhizosphere... | reverse complement strand
GGAGGCACCCCGTCGGCAAGTGCCAACAGTGGCTCCGGCTATGAAAAATCCGACCAGGCGTTTAACCTCGATCCGGGCACCAAGTGGATTGTTCCCGCGACCACGGGCTGGCTCCAGTATGACTTCGGCTCGGGCAACGCGCAGGTGATCAAGCGCTACACGGTGAGCAGCGCCGACGTGGCGGGGCGTGACCCGAAAGACTGGCAGTTCCAAGGCTCACAAGACGGTTCCACTTGGACCACACTCGACTCACAGAGCGGCCAGGTTTTTGCCAACCGGGTTCAGCAGAACGTCTACAACATCGGCAACACCACCGCCTACCGATACTACCGGATCAACGTCACCGCCAACAACGGAGATGCTTTTAGCCTGGCGATCGCCGAGCTCGGTCTGTGGAGCGACACCGGCCGCACCCTCCCGGACGGTCGCTACCGCCTCGCCAACCGCAAGAGCAACAAGGTCGCGGCTGTGACCGGAGGCGCCACCACCGACGGCACACCGCTTGCCCAAGCGGGCTGGAACGGCGCCGACAGCCAGCAGTGGGACATCGCCTGGCAGGGCAATGGCCGGTATCGCGCCACCGGCGTTGCCAGCGCCAAGGTGATCGACAACGGCGGCACCGCGAACGCGGGCACCAATCTGGTCATCCAACCCTCGAGCGGAACCACCAGCCAGCTCTGGACGATTGTCCCCGACAGCGATGGCTTTTACCGCATCGCGTCGGCGAACAGCGGCTTGGTCGCCGACGTCAGCGGCGGCTCGACCGCCAATGGGGCCAACATCGTCCAATCGACCTACACCGGCGGCGACAGCCAGCTCTGGATGCCGAGCATCGGCGTCGCGCCACAGCCCATCCCCCCGACTCCGACCGGCTTGGCGGCCACGGCGGCCTCCACCAGCCAAATCGACCTTTCTTGGACGGCCAGCCCCGGTGCGATCAGTTATCGGATCAAGCGCGCAACCGTCAGCGGCGGACCCTATACGCCTCTTCCTACGGAGGTAAATAAAACGACCTATTCGGACTCGGATCTTAGCCCCAGCACGACCTACTACTACGTCGTGTCGGCGTTGAACGGCAGTGGTGAGAGCGCTGATTCCGCGCAGGCCCAGGCCACCACCCTGACCGGTCCGCCCGCTGCCCCGACGGGCCTTGGCGTCATACTGGGCACCAACCGAGCCATCTTGAGCTGGACGCCCACGGGTGGCGCAACCAGTTACACCGTGCTGCGCGCGACCACCAGCGGCGGCCCCTACACGACGGTGGCCACCGGCCTGACGAGCACGACCTACACCGACACGGGACTCACCAGCGGCGGCGCCTACTATTATAGTATCGTCGCGGTCAACGCCGATGGCTCCAGCCTCGGCTCCGCCGAGGTCGCCGCAGGCCCGGGCACCTTGGTCGTTCATCTGAAGTTCGACGAGACCGGCGGCGCCACTGCGGCCGACTCCGGCGGCGGTGCCCATGACGCGACTCTATTCCAAGGCCCGACCTTCGGCCCTGGCTTTCTCAACAACGCCCTCAATCTCCCCGCGACGGGCAACAACGGCCAGTATGCCAAACTTCCCTCCGGGATCGCGAGCGGCCTGACCAACTTCACCATTGCCACCTGGGTCAAGGTCAGCGGCACGTCAAACAACACCCGGATTTTCGATTTCGGGACAGGCACCTCGAACTACATGGAACTTTGCCCGAAGACCTCGGCCAACGGCTTCATGCGGTATGAAATCGTGTCGGGCGGAACCGTCCGGCAGATCAACACCACCTACACATTCCCAACCGATGTGTGGACACACGTCGCGTTAACGCAATCGGGCTCAACTGGAACCCTTTACATCAACGGGACCTCGGTTGGGACGAATACTTCGCTCACACTGAATCCTGCGCAACTCGGGTTCACTACGCAAAACTACCTCGGTAAATCCCAGTGGGGCGCCGACCCCTACCTCAACGGCGCCATCGACGATTTCCGCATCTACAGCCAGGCGATGAGCGCCGCCGAGATCACCGCCTTGGCCCATCCTCCCGTAGGCACCCCGAGGCAGCTCGCGGCCATCCCGGACGACACCAAGGCCATCCTCACGTGGGCTCCCAACGCCACTATCACCTACACCGTCAAACGCTCCACCACGAGCGGCGGTCCCTACGCCACCGTCGCCACCGGCGTGACGAGCACCACCTACACCGACACGGGACTCACCAACGGGGTCACCTATTACTACGTCGTCAGCGGAGCCAATGGCGCCGACATCAGCCCGGACTCCGCCGAGGTCTCCGTCACCCCAAGCACCCTGCGCCTCCACCTCAAGTTCGACGAAAGCGAAGGCGACACGGCCGCCGACTCCAGCGGCCGCGCCCAGGATGCCTCGCTGAGCAACGGCCCCACCTTCGGAGCCGGCAAGATCGGGAACGCTCTCGGCTTCGCTCCGGCCTCCCTCCAGTATGCCACTCTTCCGGACGGCATCGTGAATGGCCTCGCCGACTTCACCGCCGCCACCTGGATCAAGGTCAACGCCTTCGCCACCTGGCAGCGCATCTTCGACTTCGGCACCGGCACGTCGAACTACATGAATGTCACGACGCAATACACCGGAACCGCGCCGAACGCCGCCAAACTCCGCTTCGCCATCCGCACCTCCTCCGTCGCCGAGCAAACCGTCGTCGGCACCGGCATCGCGCTTACCGCCGGCACGTGGACGCACGTCGCCGTCACCCGCTCCGGCACCACCGTTTCGATCTACGTCAACGGGTCCCTGGCCGGCTCCGGCACCATCACCCTCAGCCCCTCCGACCTTGGTGTTACCACGCAGAACTACCTCGGCAAATCGCAATACAACGACCCCTACCTCAACGCCGCCCTGGACGACTTCCGCATCTACAGCCGCGCAATGGACGCGGCCGAGCTCACGACTCTCATCACCGGACAGGTCACCGTGCCGCAAAATCTGACCGCCACCGGGGCTGACACCCAGATCGCGCTTGCATGGCAGGCGGTCACCAACGCGACCGGTTACAACGTGAAACGCTCCGACGTTTCGGGCGGCCCCTATACCACCGTCGCCGTCGCCTCTTCGACCGGCTACACCGACACCGGCCTCTCCTCCGGCGCCACCTATTATTATGTCGTGAGCGCGAACACCGCGGTCGGCGAGGGCACAAACTCCGACGAAGTCTCCGCGATAACGATCCCCGCCGAGCCGACCGGCTTGACGAGCACCAACAACAACGGCCAAGTGGAACTTGCCTGGAACGCCTCCTCCGGGGCCGCGAGCTACACGATCCGGCGGGCGACCAGCCCCGGCGGTCCTTTCACCACGCTCGCCACGGGCGTGACCGGCACGAGCTACACCGACACGACCACGCAGCACGGCACGACCTACACCTACACCGTCGCGGCCGGCAACGGCTCCGGCGAAAGCCAGAGTTCCACGAGCTCCTCGACCACCGCGATCTTCGTTCCCGTGGTCTGGCTTAAGCTCGATGAGACCGGCGGCGCCACCGCTGCGGACGCGGTGGGCACCAACAGCAGCACGCTCGTCAACAGCCCCGTCTGGACCGGCGGGCGGATCGGCAACGCGCTCAGCCTCAACGGCACGAACCACTATCTAACCCTGCCAGGCAGCATCGTCTCCAGCCGGCAAACCCTCACCATCATGGCCTGGGTTTACTGGAACGGCGGTGGCAATTGGCAGCGAATCTTCGACTTCGGCACCGGCACGAACAACTACATGTTCCTCACCCCGAAAAACAGCGCCAATTCCAAGATCCGTTTCGCCATCCGCACCGCCTCGGTCAGCGAACAGATCATCGACGGCGCGGCCACCCTGCCCACCGCCGGCTGGCACCATGTCGCCGTCACCCTCTCCGGCACCACCGGCACGCTCTATGTCGATGGCCAGCAGGTCGGGCAAAACACCGCGATGACCCTGCGTCCCTCGGACCTCGGCGCGACCACGCAAAACCGGATCGGTCGCTCGCAATTCAACGACCCGTATTTGAGCGGGCGCGTGGACGACTTCCGCATCTACTCCGGCGCGCTGAGCGCCTCCGTGATCGCCTCCTTGGCCGCGCCGATCCAGACCACAGGCCTCGCGGCGACCGGCGAGACGGGGCGGATCTCCCTTGCGTGGAGCGCCACCGCGGGCGCCACGAGCTACACCGTCCGCCGCGCCACGACCAGCGGCGGCGCTTACGCCACGGTTGCCAGCGGCCTCACCGGCACGAGCTACGCCGACACCGGCGTGGTCAACAGCACTCCGTATTTCTACGTCGTCACGCCGACCAACGCCGCGGACGACGGCGCCAATTCCGCCGAGGTGTCCGCCACCACGCTCTCCGTGGCTCCTGGCAACCTCGCCGCCACGGTTGCCGCCGGCCGGGTCGATCTCACGTGGACCGCGTCCACGGTGGCGACCGGCTACCTCGTGAAACGCTCGCTGGTGAGCGGGGGGCCCTACACGATTATCGCCACCTTGGGAGCGACCACCAGCTACAGCGACACCGGGCTGGTCGATGGAAATCCCTATCGCTACATCGTCACGGCGGTGCAAGGCGCCGTGGAAGTCGGTGACAGCGCCGAGGTGAGCGCCATTCCCGGCGTCGTCGCCACCGACCACTTCACGGAGCTGTTTGGCTCGGGCGACGCCAACGACACCGCGAACACGTCCTACACCTTCACCCCCGCCGCGAACGCCAACGGTTACATCGTCGTCCGCGCCGCCGCCACCGCGTTTTCGACCGATCCCGCCGGCGGCGCCAACCTCAACCTCGGGGACGACGCAAACTCCGCGGTGACACTCTCGGGCGGTCAGCAGGTGTCGTTGTTTGGCACGGCCTATTCGACGTTCTACGTCGGCAGCAACGGCTACCTCACCTTCGGCAGCGGCGACAGCCGCTTCGAGGAAACCCTGGCGAACCACTTTGACCGCCCCCGCGTCTCGGCCCTGTTCGACGACCTGGACCGGACGTCCGGCGGCACGATTTCCTGGAAACAACTCGCCGACCGCGTGGCGGTGACGTGGCAGGCCGTGCCCGAATACAGCGCGGGCAACTCAAACAATTTCCAAGTCGAGTTATTCTTCGACGGACGTATCCGAATCACGCTCCTTTCCATCGCGGCGACCGACGGCCTGATCGGACTCTCGCGCGGCACGGGCACGCCGGCGGGCTTCGCCGAGAGCGACTTCAGCGCGTATGCCGGCCTGCCCGCGATACCCGCCGCGCTGTCCGCCGCCGGCGGGCCCGGTCAGGTTGCCCTGAGCTGGAGTTCCGTGGCCGGAGCCACCGGTTACCGAATCAAGCGTGCGACCGGCAGCGGCGGTCCCTACACGCCCTTCGCCGTCTCGGGCGGGACGGGATATACCGACGGTTCGCTGCCGAACGGGACGACGTATTATTACACCGTCTCCGCGGTGAACGCCGTCGGCGAGAGCGCGGATGCGGCCCCGGTCTCCGGCACCACCTACACCGTCCAGGAAAACTGGCGATGCACCTATTTCGGCACCGCGGCCAACAGCGGCAACGCCGCCGACAACGCCGATCCGGATGCCGATGGCATGACGAACCTTCAAGAATTCACCGCAGGCACCGATCCCGGGGACGCCGCCAGCGTGTTTCGCGTGAGCGGAATGATCGTGAAAGGCGACGAGGTTCAGCTGACTTTCCCCACCGTGGCTGGGAAAACCTACCGCCTCGAAAGTTCCGACACCTTGCTAAACGGCTCATGGGTGCCCGTGCTGGAAAGCATTCTAGGAACCGGCGACGTGATCCAGATCACCGATCCCGTCGATTCCCCCCAGCCCAAGCGCTTCTATCGCATCGTCGTTGTTCCGTGAGCTTTTCACTACCGTAAAAGCCACCGGAGCGGTGAGGCAGCTCCAGCACGGGTCTTTTTCATCCCGCCACCTCGAACTTCGGATCGTAGAACACCAACGCCCTCACCCGGCTGTTGGCGTCCTCGTAGAGCAGCACGACGTAATTGCCCGGATCGTCCAGCGGGACCGCCGCCAGCGGTTCGTCGCCGAGCCGGACCTCCACGCCGCCGCGGCGGCCGCCGAGATCGAGCGCGACCGGCACGAATCGCCCGAGCGCGGCGCTTTCCACCGTCCGTTTCGCCTCGATCGCGGTGCGCACGACCACCTCGTCGCGCGGGCAAACCGACAGCAGCGTGAGCCGGTAACCGCGCGTCTGCGCTGCCGCGGCGAGTTTCCGCACCCGCAGCGCCCAGCGCGGCGGCTCGCCCTCGCGCGGCGGAGGCAGTTTTTCGGCGTAGACGACCAGCGTGAGTGTTTCGCCCGCCGCCAGATTCAGCTTTTCGCGGTGCGGCGCGACGCCGGGCTTCGCCAGCTCGACCATGTGCTCGCCGGCGGGCAGACCGAGGCCGCCGGTGAACTGGCCGAGCACGTAGCCCTGCGGCCGAAGCTCGCCGCCGTCGAGCTTCACCTGAAGCGCGCCCTCGCCCGCGGCCGCGACATGAACGACGCGCACGAAGCCGACCGGCGGCGGTTCGCCCCGGGCGGCGGACAGGAGGACGAGCAGGACGGACAGCAGGCTAAAAATCGGTTTCATCGAGAATCACGGCACGGGTTTTCTGCGGGTCGATCGAACCGTCCGGCTTGCGTTCACCCGGATCGGCGAAAAGCGAAAAGACCATGCGGCGTTCGGCCAGCACCTCGGGCGGCCCGCCCGGCGATTTCGGCGGACCGAGCGACTGGCCGATCACCCATACGCGGAAATTGCGCGAGCGCACGGTGGAGGCGTCGTAGACGCGGGCGAACACCTCCTCGGCCGCGGCGTCCGACCACTGGATCGAGTCGCCCTCGGGATACTGGGCGCGGTTGCCGAACACCGGCCGCCCGAGTTCGTCCTTCGCCCCGGCGATTTCCGACGGCGAGGAGAACGGCCGCGCGCGCAGGATGGCGTCGGCAATGCGGTCGGCTTCGCGCTCGCGGGTCGGGGCGGAAAGCGTCAGCGGCGCGACCGGCGGCGCGAGCTTCCCGCCCAGCGTGTCGTGCTCGTTGGAGAGCCGCTTCGCCAGCAGCGGGTCCATCGCCAGCGCCCCGGCCGCCATGGCTCTCAGCACATCCCGCCGGGCGGTGTTGAGGTTGACATGGCTCTCGATCCGCACCAGCGGCCCTTCGCGCGCCGCCGCGCTTTCCGAGCGCGATTTCCCCGTGTGGAACACGTCGAGCAGCCGGCTCGCCCGCATCCCGGGCGAATCGAAACCCGGATGCTCCGGACGACCGATCCGCAGCGTGTTGCCGCCGCCGTATTCTCCGCTCGCGGGCGACGCGGCGGCCACGTCCGGCCACGGCGATCCCGGCCCGGGCGGCCCGCCGGTGTTCCACATCACCGGATCGTAAATCCGGCCGAGCTCGGTGACGCTGAGGAAGCGCCCGCGGTTCGACAGCCGCATTGGCGCTTGCTCCCGCCGCGGCTCCGGCACGTTCAGGAAAAACTGCGGATCGTCGGGCGAAACGCGCTCGTCGCCGTCCTTGCCCCCCTCGCCCGCGAGCACCGCCGGCGGGATCGGGCCAAAATCCGCGTCGTGCCCGCTGTCGGGCCACTCCGACGGCATCACACGGCCATAGTATTTCGGCTTCGTCGAGGCATCGCCGGCGTAGATGTTTCCCCAGCGGATGTTCCGGCGGTTCGGACTGTAGTTGTCCGGGTAATCGTTGGCGTCCTGCGGTGCCTGCAGATACGCCGACATCCGCGGATCGCCCGGATTGTTGCGGTAGCCGGCGACGCCGGTCTTGAAACTCAGGCCCGGCACGTTCGCCCGCTGTTTCTGCCGCGGCTTCGCCTTGGTGTCGGTCGGATAATGCAGCGTCGCGTCGTTCCGGCGCAGCTTGCCACGCGCGCGGTCGACCCGCCGGCCGTTCCACCACAGCGTGTAACCGCTCGCCCCGTCGTCGCCGGACAAGACCAGCGGACTCGGAATGAAAAACGAAGCGGGGCCGGCATCGATCTTGTACGTCACCTGCCCGACTTTGATCAGCCGGTATTCGTTCGGCAGCAGCGCGGCGACGGCGAAGGGAAACGCGAAGCCGCCGCCGCGCTCGACCAGGCCCGGCACCGCGGTGACCACCGCCGGATCGCGCAGCCACGCGGGGTCGCCGAGCGACAGCGCCGGATTCGCCCCGACCGCGAACCGGTAGTCCGTTTCAAAACTCAGCTCGGCTTGCCCGGACACCGGCTGATCGGTCGGGTTCCACAGTTCGACGTAGGTGCTGGCGCTGAGCACGAGGAACTTCCGTCCGTTCGCGACCACCACGTCTTCCCAGCGGAAACGCATCACGAATTCGCTGACCAACGGGCAGGCATCGAGCCCGCGATGGCGGTCGTCGCTCACCGTCGGCTGGGAATCCGCGTCGGCGTAGTCGAAGGCGTTCGCCACCAAGGTTTCGAGATAGTCCTCGGGAAAGCCGCCCTTGCGCGATTCGAACGCGGGCAAGGCCTCGCGGATCCAGCCGGCGACCGCGCTCACCCGGGTATCGCCGCCCGCCAGATGCGCGTTGAGGTTCCATTTCGGCCGCCCGGCGACGGACGGCGGAATCCCCTCCGCGAACGGCACGCGCGGCTGTTCGTCGTAGGCCCGCAGCGGTGCGGCCATATTCTCCTCCACCGCCCGCGCCAGCGGATCGTCCAACCGGCCGTCGCCGTCCCTCGCCAACGGCGGCATCACGCCCGCCGCGGCCAAGGCGGAACCGGGCGACACCAGCATCGCCCGGTTTTCCTCCAGCCTGCGGTCGAGATCGCTGCTGTCCGCCGCCCCTGAGACCGCCGGGTCGACCGCATACAGCGCCACCGGATCGAGCGCCGGAGCCGCGCCATCGACCGGCATCCCCGGCGCGGGAAACGGCCAGGTCGGCCGCGCGTGCTCGCCGCCCGGGCCGGACGCATTGCCCGCCGAACCGGCGTCCAAGCGCCCCTGCGAATCCTCGACCCAATAGGCGTAGCGCCCGACCGTCCGCTCTTCCGCATCCCTCAATGGCAGCCAACCGACCTCGGCCGGCTCTTCGCCCGGCGACGCGGAAATCGCCACGCCCGATTCGCCCGGCGGCTCGACCTCCGGTACCGCCAGTTTCGTCCGTTCTTCCGGAATCTGCCGCGTGCTGAACAACGGCAACGGGCGAAAGGACAGCCCGCCCGCCGACGCCGACCCGCGGATCAGAAACGCGTGCGGCGTGTCCGGCGCGCGGACCACCAGGAAGTCGTCGTTCGCCGTCTCCCGCGCCAGCGTCGCCTCGACCTCGGCCAAGCCGGCGCGCACCGCGAGTTCAGCCCGGCTCCGGTCGAGCGCCAGCCGGGCGACCCGCCGGTCGATCCCCGCGACCGCGAGCAGTCCGACCATCAGCAGGAAAACCGCCGCCGCGATGACCAGCACCGCGGGCAGCGCGAAGCCGGGCGAACCGGCCGTCCTGCTTCGTTCAACGCGCGCCTTCATGCCCGAATGCCGTCACCCCCGCCTGCCCTTCGATCGCCCGTTCGTCGGACGTCCTGCGTTCCCCTGCCAGCGCATCCCAGTCCTGCGGCGTCGCCAGCCGCTTCGCCAGTTCCGGCCGCGCCACCTCGATCCGCCACGCCACCGCCTCCGGCCGGACCGACGGATCGCCCGCCGACCAATCGACCCACTCGCCCGCCGCACCGCGCACCACCGGCCGGGCCTCGAAGCGCACCACCCCGAACGCCACCGGCTCGTCCGTCTCGCGCGGTGCCAGCAAGGAGTCCAATGCGTGCACCTTCAACGCGGGATACGCCTCCGCGCTTTCCCGCAATCCGCGCATCAGGCAGCGCATCGTCCGGCCGTCCTCCACCCGATCGCGGACCTGATAAACCACCCCGCACAGATCGCCGATCCGCCCCTTCTCGGACTGCTTGCCCGGCGCTTGGAGCAGGAAAAACCCGAGCCGGTCGCCCGCCGCGCCCGATTCGCCCGGCACCACGCCGGCCTTCGGCATCGCCGCCGCCAGATCCGCCCGCCATTCCGCAACGGCAAATCGCAGTTCGCGCCGCGCCGCCACCCCGCCCTGCACACGGCCACAGCGTTCGCCCGTTGTCCCGAACCACCCCGCCGCCACCAGCAGCACGGTCATACCAGCCAGCATCGCCAGCACGAGCTCGACCAAGCTGAACGCGGATGGTGGACGACGGCGCATCAGGGCAGGCGGGTGACGAATTCCACCTTCTTCCGCACCTCCGCCCGGGCGGCAGCGGGAAACCCGACCGTCACCCGGACCGTACCGGCCCCCGCCTCTTCGTCCGAGCCGGTGCATTCCATCTTCGCGAGATACGCCATCCTCCCGTCCCGGCAGCCCGTCCGGTCCGTTTCCGGCTCCACGCAACCGACCGCCTCGCCCGCCGGCGAAAACCCCAGCCGCCACGATTTTCCCGCCAACGACATGCCCGTATCCACCGCCGGCAGCCAGAGGCCGCCACCATGCTTCGCCGCCCGCAACTCCTCCAGACACGCGGCCGCGATCCCCGGTGCAACGGCATCCGCGCGCGCCGCGCCGTCCGACGCGACCGCCCCCGCCAGCGCCGCCATCCCCAGCGGCACCGCCACGGCCAGCACGCCGAGCGCCACCACCGCCTCCACCAGCGAAAAGCCGGATGCATGAGAATCCCGAACGCTTCGATTCATCTATCAAATGAAACCAACACACCCGCCACCAACAACACAACACCATTCATATCAACTTTATAAAATTCACCCGTGACGAATCCGTCATCCCCTACCGCTCGCCCCGTGAAGATTTCCCGCCAACCTCTCGCCCCTGCACCCTCCATGGATTGGTTCCTCATCGACGGCATCGGCCCGTTCTTCCGCGGTTTCGAGAAACGCCGCGTCAACTGGTCGAAAATTCCCTTCACCCATCTCGCCACCGGCCCGGACCGCCGGCCGCAATGGGACCGCATCGCCGGCGACCTGCGGCGGTTCTGCGGCGCGGCCGCCGCGATGGGCTACAACACGGTCACCCTCGATGACCTCGCCCACCTCGCGCCGCACCCGGCGCACGAACCGGAAATTGCCGCGCGCATCGCCGTGTTCCGCGAGGAATTCGCCCGGCTGTTCGATCAGGTCCGCGCCGAGTCCGGCCTGAAAATCCTGCTCACCACCGACGTTCTGCCGCTCACCCCGGCGGTCGAGGCCGCCATCGGCCGTTCGCCCCGCGCTCTCGACGATTACTACCACGACCTCGTCACGCGCACGCTCGACGACTTCCCCCAGCTTTCCGGCCTGATCTTGCGCATCGGCGAAAGCGACGGCGTCGACGTGAAAGACCCGATCCGCACCCGCCTGCACCTCAAAACCGCCGACGCCACCAACCGGCTGCTCAAGCGCCTGCTGCCGGAGTTCGAGCGACGCGGCAAAACCCTCGTCTTCCGCACCTGGACCGTCGGCGCCCATCGCATCGGCGACCTGATCTGGCACCGCCGGACGCTGGCCGACACGCTGGAGGGCGTCGATTCGCCGAACTTCCTCGTCTCGATGAAACACGGCGAGAGCGACTTCTTCCGCTACCTGCCGCTCAACCGCGCGTTCCTCGAAATCTGCCAGCCGAAGATCCTCGAGCTCCAGGCCCGCCGCGAATATGAGGGCGCGGGCGAATACCCGTCGTTCATCGGCTGGGACTGCGAGCAGTTCGCCCGCGAGCTGGCCGGCACGCCGAACGTCGCCGGCATCTCCGTCTGGTGCCAGACCGGCGGCTGGCATCGCTTCCGCCGCCTCGCCCTGCTCGAGAACGACGACCGCGACCTCTGGATTCGCCTCAACGCCGCGGCCGCCATCGGGATTTTCCGGCACGGCCGGACCGCCGAGGAAACCGTCGCCGCCACCGTCGGCCCCGTCCGCGCCGCGGCCACCCTCGAGCTGCTGAAGCTTGCCGACGAGGCGATCCGCAAGCTGCTCTACATCGAGGACTTCGCCCTGCGGAAACTCTTCTTCCGCCGCGTCCGCATCCCTCCGCTGCTCCACGTCTACTGGGACTGCCTGTTCGTGAACCACGCCGTGCGCAAAGTGCTGCGCCATTTCGTGCCGCGCCCCGACCGCGCCCTGCACGCGGGCGAATCCGCCTCCGCCCTGTTCCCGCGGATGGTCGAGCTGGCCGCGCGCGCCGGCCTGCCGGTCGACGACGTGAAGCACATGCGCGATTTCTTCGGCCTGCTCCGCCTCGCCCGCCGCTATTATTTCCTGCCTTACGACGAGGAACTCGCTAACCGGCTGCGCCAGGCGAAACGCGACTACAAACGCCGCTGGCCGCTCGAACTCCGCACCCGCTTCCGCATCAAGCTCGACTTCGAACCCTTCCACGTCCGCCGCCGCACGCTCGCCTGGCTCGCCGCCCTGCTCTTCCGCCAGCGCCGCGGCTACCGCCTGATCGACCACGTGTTCACTCTCAACCTGCTCGGTTTCGCCTTCCGCCTGTTCCGCCCTTACCACGCCAAGGCCGCGCCGAAGTTCCTGCGCAAGTCCGCGATGGGCGTGGAATCGCTGTTTCGCTAGCATCACGGCAGGTCTGCATCTGCGCGGCCAGGGGCCACTGGCCACTCAAAGACTCTCCCACCTAAAGGCTCGACTCGCCCCGCCCGCCCCCGGAATCTCCCGTCCATGAGTTCCCAGCGGGTCAAAACCGTCGCCGCGATCACCGTCGGCCAATTCTTCGAGCGCCATGCCGAATCGCTCGGCCTCTCGCTCCACGGCGAAACCCATGGCTTCGACCGCCAGATCAGCGAGCCCGCCATCAACCGCCCGGGCCTCGCCCTCGCCGGCTTCTTCTCCTATTTCGCCAAAAAGCGCATCCAGGTCTTCGGCAACTCGGAGATGGCCTACCTGAAAAAGCTGCCGGACGACATGCGCGCCAAACGCTTCGTCCAGATCTGCGACCGCGACATCCCGTGCATCGTCGTCGCCCGCGGCGCCATCCTCGGCGACGACCTGATGGCCGTGGCCAAGGAGCGAGGCATCCCGGTTTTCGGCACCTCGCAGGTGACCATGAAATTCCTCAACGCCGCCACCATCCGGCTCGAGCACGACTTCGGCCCCAGCGTCACCATGCACGGCTGCATGGTCGACATGCGCGGCATCGGCGTGCTGATCGTCGGCAAAAGCGGCTCCGGCAAGAGCGAGACCGCCGTCGGCCTGCTCGAACGCGGTGCCTCGCTGGTCGCCGACGACATGGTCCGTATCAAACTCGTCGGCGGCGAGCTCATCGCCACCGCCCCCGACCTCTCCCGCGGCTACATGGAAATCCGCGGCATCGGCATCATCAACGCCGCCAACCTCTACGGCCTCGCCTCGATCCGCCCGGACAAGCGCCTCGACCTCGTCATCACGCTCAAACCGCACGCCGACCTCAACGAGGTCGACCGTCTCGGTCTCCAGACGAAGACCTTCGAAATCCTCGGCCACCACGTCCCGCACGTCGAAATCCCGGTCGCCCCGGGCCGCGACACCGCCCGCATGGTCGCGATCGCCGCGCTCGACCAGCAGCTCCGCCGCCTCGGCTACAACATGGCCGACGAATTCAACCAGAAGCTGCTCAACCACATGGCGGGTGGATTCTGACCCCGCTTTCCCACTCGCCCGCAACTCGCCCGACTCCGCATTTTTTCCCTTGGAGTCCCCCCGCCCCGCTCCCTACACTCCGCCCGTCGCTCGCCAACGACACCCTCGCTCCATGGCTCGGAAAGACTTCACCATCCTCAACAAGCTGGGCATCCACGCCCGGCCCGCGGCCCAGTTCGTCAAAATGGCGAACCGATTCCAATCGGACATCCGCGTCGAAAAGGATGGCGAAGAAGTCGACGGCAAGAGCATCATGGGCCTGATGATGCTGGCCGCCGGCCACGGCTCGGTCATCGCCGTCACCGCCGACGGCCCGGACTCCGACGCCGCCCTCGACGCCGTCGCGGACCTCATCGCCCGCAAGTTCGAGGAAGACTGAGCCAACAGGCGGCACCTTTGCCTCCGGCCGCCCCGCTCGCGCTCCCGACCTCTTCCCCCCAGCAGGAAACCCGCTGTTCCCGGGGGATTTTGATTTCCCCAGCCGCCCTCGGCGGTGCAATTTCGATTGGAATCATGGCTGAGCTCGTTGTTGAACCGGAGATCATTCTGCACGGCATCCCCGCGTCGCCGGGCATCGCCATCGGGCCGCTGCACGTCATGGCCCGCGGATTCTCCGCGCCGGAGGTTTACGAAATCGCCCCGGAGGACGTCCCCCACGAGCAGGAACGTTTCCGCGAGGCGCTGGAAGTCACCAAGCGCCAGCTGTTCGAACTCCAGCAACGCTTGGAAGCCCTCGCCGGCGGCAACGAAAGCGAGATCTTCGAAGCCCACCAGATGCTGCTGGAAGACCGCTCGGTGGTCGACCGCGTCGACGAAGCCATCGCCGAACGCTGCCAGAACGCCGAATACGCGTTCTACGCCATCATGCAGAACTTCCTGGAGGCGATGCGCCGCATCCCGGACCCGTATCTGCGGGAGCGCACCGCCGACATCGAGGACGTCTGCCAACGCGTGCTGCGGAATTTCAAAGCCGAGCCGGAACCCCGCCATATCGGCCCCGACGGCCAACACATTCTCGTCGCCTACGACATCACCCCGTCCGACACCGCGGCGATGAACCGCCGCCACATCCTCGGCTTCGCGGCCGAACTCGGCAGCGTCAACTCCCACACCGCCATCCTCGCCCGTGCCCTCGGCATTCCCGCCGTCCTCGGGCTCGACAGCACCGTCATCGACATCCAGACGCTCGTTCCCGGCATTCTCGACGGCTACACCGGCAAGCTCATCCTCCGTCCGACCGCCGAAACGCTCGCCCGCTACGAGGCGCTGAGCGCTGAAAAGGCGAAGGTCCGCAGCGCCCTCGAAGCGATGCGCGACGCCGCCACCGATACCACGGACGGCCGCAGCATCACCCTCTCCGCCAACGTCGAACTCGTCGACGAACTCGCCCTCGTGAAGCGCAGCGGCGCCAAGGGCATCGGCCTCTACCGCACCGAATTCCTCCTCCTCGACAACGAGGAAATGCCGAACGAACACCGCCAGGCCGAGGTCTACACCCGCATCGCCAAGGAAATCGCCCCGCACACCGTCATCGTCCGCACCCTCGACGCCGGCGGTGACAAACTGCCCGTCGAACCGCTGACCGATCCCGAGCCGAATCCGTTCCTCGGCTGGCGCGGCATCCGCGTTTCGCTCTCCCGCCCGGCGATGTTCAAGGAGCAGCTCCGCGCCATTCTGCGCGCCAGCGCCGTCGGCAAAACCGCCGTGATGTTCCCCCTCGTCTCCGGTCTTTCCGAAGTCAAACGCGCCAAGGAAATCCTGCGCGAGTGCATGGACGAGCTGCATGAGGAAAACATCCCCTTCGACACCGAGCTGCCCGTTGGCGTGATGATCGAGGTGCCCAGCGCCGCCGTCTGCGCCGACCTGCTCGCCCCCGAGGTCGACTTCTTCTCCATCGGCACCAACGACCTGATCCAATACACCGTCGCCGTCGACCGCGTGAACCCGCACGTCGCCGACCTCTACCGGCCGACCCACCCCGCCGTGGTGCGCCTGATCAAGCGCACCATCGACGCCGGCAACGAACACGGCATCTGGACCGGCGTCTGCGGCGAAATGGCCGGCGACATCCGCCTCACCCCGCTGCTCATCGGCCTCGGCGTCGAGGAGCTCTCCGTCGGCCCTCAGCAGGTCCCGCGCGTCGGCCAGGCCGTCCGCTCGCTCAGCCACGCCGAATGCGCCGCCATGGCAGACGAAGCGCTGAAACGCCCGCACAGCTACGAGATTCTGGGCCTCTCGCTCGCCCTGGCCCGCAAGCACTACGGCAACCTGCTGGACTGACCCGGCTCGCCCGAACGCCCCAAGATCGACGCAATCCCTTGCCGTCGAGCGGGTCGCGCGATTTTCCACCCCCGTGCGGTGCACCCCGCCCGCGCGGCTTTCCTGCGGAAAGCTTGAAACTGTAACCTGAACACGTTCTTGTTAGGGCCGATAGTCTCCCATGAATCTTTTCGACCTCGCCCGTGAACACGCCCTGATCGCCTCGTCCGCCGAAGTCCTCGGCTGGGATCAGGAAACCTACCTGCCGCCGGCCGCCGCCGGCCACCGCGCCGACCAGCTCGCCTGGCTGTCCGCCAAGGCCCACGAGCTGGCCACCTCCGACGCCTGGAAGCGCGCCCTCTCCGGCGCCGAAGCCAGCGACGACCGGACCAACGCCGTGTATTCGAGCAACCTGCGCGAGCTGCGCCGCCGTTTCGACCGCGCCGCCAAGCTGCCGGTCGCGCTCGTCGAACGCGAGACCAAGGCCACCTCGCTCGCCAAGCACGCCTGGGCCTCCGCCCGCGAGGCGTCCGATTTCGCCGCCTTCGCCCCGCACCTCGAAACCCTCGTCGGCCTCGCCCGCGAAAAAGCCGACCGCTGGGGCTACCCCGACGAGCCCTACGACGCGCTGCTCGAAACCTACGAACGCGGCGTGAGCACCGCGCTGATCGCCGGCTTGTTCGACAACCTGCGGCCGAAGCTCCGCGAAATCGCCGAACGTGCCGTCGATGTCTCCTCGCGCAGCGCCGCCCGCCTTCCCGCCGGACCCTATCCGGTCGAAACACAACAGCGGTTCAACGCCCGCGTCGCCGAATCGCTCGGCTTCGACTTCACCGCCGGCCGCATCGACACCACCGCCCACCCGTTCTGCACCACGCTCGGCCCGCGCGACGTCCGCCTGACCACCCGCTACGACGAAAACGACTTCACCTCGTCCCTCTTCGGCGTGATGCACGAGACCGGCCACGGCCTTTACGAACAAGGTCTGCCCGCCGCCGACTTCGGCCTGCCGTCCGGCGAGGCCGCCTCGCTCGGCATGCACGAGTCGCAATCCCGCCTGTGGGAAAACCACGTCGGCCGCTCCGACGCCTTCTGGCAGACGTGGTTCCCGGTCGCCTGCGAGTTCTTCCCGCAGCTCCGCGCGCTCGAGCTCGACGACTTCCTCGCCGTCATCCGCCGCGCCGAAAAATCGTTCATCCGCGTCGAAGCCGACGAGGCGACCTACGACCTCCACATCCTGCTGCGCTTCGACCTCGAGCGCAGACTCGTCCGTGGCCAGCTCACGGTCAAGGACGTTCCCGCCGCGTGGAACGACGGCTTCCGCGACCTCTTCGGCATGACCCCGCCCGACGACCGCCACGGCTGCCTGCAAGACATCCACTGGTCGATGGGCGGCCTCGGCTACTTCGCTACCTATACCCTGGGCAACATCGCCGCCGCCCAGCTCTTCGCCGCCGCCAAACGCCAGCCCGCCGTCGCCCACGGCCTCGCCAACGCCGACCACGCGCCGCTGCTCGCCTGGCTGCGCCAGCACATCCACGCCCACGGCTGCACCCACACCTCGTCCGAGCTGGTCCGCCTCGCCACCGGCGCGCCGCCCCGCGCCGACGACTACCTCGCCCACCTCGAAACGCGCTACTGCGGGTAAGACGGAAGACGGGAAGACCAAAGACGGAAGAAAAGAACCCCGCTCGTTCTTCCTTTCGTCATTGGGATTTAGTCCTTAGTCATTTCCTCCCCATGTTCCTCGTGATCGAAGGCATCGACGGCACCGGCAAATCAACCCAGGCCCAACAGCTCGCCGCCTGGCTGCGCGGGCAGGGCCGCGAGGTGGTCGTCGACTTCGAGCCAACCCACGGCCCGTTCGGCCAAAAGCTACGCAACTCGTTCACCAGCGGCCGCCTTTCGCCCGAAGAGGAACTGGAGCTCTTTCTCGCCGACCGCCGCGAACACGTCGAGCAGGTCATCGCCCCGGCGCTCGCCGCGGGCAAGGTGGTCATCCTCGACCGCTACTACTTCTCCAACATGGCCTATCAGGGCGCCATCGGCTTCGACCCGGCGGACATCCGCCGCCAGAACGAAGCCTTCGCCCCGGTGCCGAACCTGCTCTTCATCCTCGATCTCGACGTCGACACCGCCCTCGCCCGCATCGGCGGCCGCGGCGACACCGCCAACGAGTTCGAAAAACGCGAAAACCTCGAACGCTGCCGGGAGATCTTCCTGTCGTTGAAAGACGAGCCGTTCGTCCGGGTCATCGACACGTGCGGCACATTGGAAGAGGTGCAGGCGGAGATCCGGCAAGCGGTCTCTTCATTCTGAACGGACCGTCCGTTGGCCCCGCCACGCGTCCCACGCATACACCCCGATCGCCAGCCAGATGAAGGCGAACGACACCAGCCGCAGCACGGACATCGGCTCGCCGTAAAGTTTCCAGCCGATCAGGAACTGGAGCGTCGGCCCGAGGAACTGGAGGATGCCGAGCGTCGTCAGCCGGATCGTCCGCGCGGCGTAGCCGAAGAACAACAGCGGCGTCGCCGTGGCAGCGCCGGTCAGGATCACCCACAACGCCCGTTCCGGCGTGCCGCCGAACGCCGCCGGCAGCGAAGCCGAGTGCCCGATCAGCCAAACCAGCGCGACGGGCGAAAGCAGCACGGTTTCCACCACCAGGCCGCTCAGCGCGCCAAGCGGCGCTTTCTTCCGCACCACGGCGTAGAGCGCGAAGGTGACGGCCAGGGCGACCGAGATCCACGGGAAGCCGCTCACCGCCGGGATCTGGAAACCGAGCCCGGCCAGGGCCAGCCCGATCGCCGCCAGTTGCAGGCGGTTGTGCCGCTCGCCGAACCACAGCGCGCCGAACAGCATGTTGAAAAACGGATTCAGGTAATAGCCGAGCGCGCCCTCGACGATGTGGCCGTGCAGCGTCGCCCAGACGTAGAGCAGCCAGTTCGACGCCAGCAGCGCGCCGGAAAGCGCGTGCCAGCCGAAGGCCGCGGGGCGCTTCAAGCCGGCGACCAGCTCCGCGCGCTCGCGGCGGAACCACACCAACGGCAGGAGCAGCAGCAGCGACCACAAAGTGCGCTGCGCCACGATCGACGCCGCCGGCAGGAACCCGAGCTGTTTCCAGAACACCGGCAGCACTCCCCACAGGAAAAACGCGGCGAGCGCGGCGAAAACTCCGGAGCGGGTTCGGTCCACGCCCTAACCAAAAACCATTCAGGAGGAAGAGGAACCACGAAAGTCACGAAACGACACGAAAGGTTCTGATTTCGGGCTCTTTGGTGTTTTTCGTGGTTTTCCGCTCCTGCTCATCCGTGGTTGAAAAGCTGTCCGCATTTTCAATCCTCCACCCATGTCCGGCCGACTCCCGATCCCGCAATACGCGATGGCCCTCGCCCACGTCGCCAGCCTCCGCTCGGAAGACCCCTACCGCCAGGTGGGCGCGGCGGCGCTCGATTGGAACCACCGCGTGATCGGCACCGCCTACAACGGTCTCGCCCCCGGCTACGACGCCCCGCCCGGATTCTGGGACGACCGCGAGGCGCGCCAGAAGTTCATGCTGCACGCCGAGATCAACCTCTGCAGCCTGTTCCGCCGCGGCGAGGCGAAGCTGGTCGCCACCACCACCATGCCCTGCACCGCCTGCATGCAGACGCTCTGCGCCTACGGCATCAAGGAGATCTACTACCGCGACGTCTACCACGCGTCCGACGCCCCCGAGATCGCCGAACGCTACGGCATCCAGCTCATCCAGGTGCCCGATTTCCCTCACTACGACCCGCGCGGGTGATCGGGAATCTCGAATTTGAAATTTCAGGTTTTCTCCCAATTGCCGCGGCGGCGAACGTGGTTAGGTTGGGCGCTTGATGAAAGTCTGGCACTACCACTCCGCCTCCGGATCCACCGCCTCCACCTCGGACGAGAACCTTCCCGAACTGGTCGCGTCCGGCGCGATCACCGCCGCCACCCTCGTCTGGACCGAAGGCATGACCGGCTGGGAGCCCGCCGCCAGGGCGCTGCCGCAGCTTTTCCAATCGCCCGCCTCGCCGCCGCCCCTGCCGCCCGGACAAGCCGCCCCCCGCGGCAAGCGCTCGCATGAGATCGACTACGAGATCATCGGCGAGTCGATCCAGATGGTCGAAATCGAGCTCGACCCGCACGAGACGGTCATCGCCGAGGCAGGCGCGATGAACTACATGGAGGACGGGATCGCCTTCGAAACCAAGATGGGCGACGGCTCCGAGCCCGACACCGGCTTCATGGGCAAACTGATGGCCGTCGGCAAACGCGCGCTCACCGGCGAATCGATCTTCATGACCCACTTCACCAACCGCGGCGCGGGCAAGAAGCGGGTCACCTTCGCCGCCCCCTATCCCGGCACCGTCGTGCCGATCGACCTCTCCGCCCTCGGCGGCGAACTGCTTTGCGAAAAAGACGCCTTCCTCTGCGCCGCGCTCGGCACCCAGGTCGGCATTGCCTTCAACCGCAAGCTCGGCAGCGGTTTCTTCGGCGGCGAGGGTTTCATCCTCCAGCGCCTGCAAGGCGACGGCATGGCCTTCGTCCACGCCGGCGGCACCGTGATCCGCAAGGAGCTCAAGGGCGAACGCCTGCTCGTCGACACCGGCTGTCTCGTCGCCTTCACCCCCGGCGTCCAATACGACATCCAGCGCGCCGGCAACCTGAAATCCATGGTCTTCGGCGGCGAGGGGCTGTTCCTCGCCACCCTGCAGGGCCACGGCACCGTCTGGCTCCAGAGCATGCCGTTCTCCCGCTTGGCGCAACGCATCACCGGTGCCTATTCCGCGGGGAAAGGCGAAGGTTCCGCGCTGGGCGGGCTGGGCAACTTGTTCGGCGATTAAGCGCGTTTGCGGTGGAACCAGGATCCCTCCCAAACATGCAGCCACTTGTGTTTCCCGTGCCAGTCCTCCGCCTCATGGGCGGAATAGGCGACCGCGGCGACATACGCGGCCGGCACCAGGATCAGCGAGAATCCGGCCGTCGCGAGCGCGAGCAGCACCGAGGCGAAAACCATCAGCGCGTTGCCCGCGGTCAGGATGCCGAATCCCGCCACGTAGTGGTGTTTGTAGAGATGCCCGGCTCCCGGCACGACGCTCAGCAGCATCGCGATCTTGTTGCGGTCCACCGACCGCCAGGCTTCGATGAGTTCTTTCATGACCACATGGGGGTTTTTGACCCATTGCCATACTGGCATGCCGGCCGCCACGAAGCAAGCCCGCCTGCGGCGGCGCGCCGTCCCCTTTGACGGTGGCGGAGAGCCCGGACGAGCGGCATACCGCCGGACGGGCTCCCCGCGGCCGGAACTTCACCCGAAATCCATCGACAAGCCCCGCGCCGCAAGGGCGTAGTGGCATCGGACGCCCATGAAAAAACGCCCGTTTCTCGCCACCCTCGCCGCCGGTCTGGCCTTCGCCGCCCTCACGCCGTTCGCCTCCGCCCAAACGGCCGCCGCCCGCGCGCGGCACGTCGTCATCCTGAGCTTCGACCAGGCCTCGCCCGCCGGAATTGCGAAGGCGCAGATGCCGCTTTTCAAGCAGATGGCCGCCCAAGGCGCCCACACCTGGGAGGCCTATACGATCGTCCCCAGCCTGACCCTGCCGTCCCACACCTCGATGCTCACCGGCGTCGGCGTCCAGAAGCACCAGGTCCTATGGAACAACTACGAGCCCCAGCGCGGCCTCGTCCAAGTGCCGACCATTTTCAGCCTCGCCAAGGAAAAGGGCCTCGGCACCGCCATGTTCGTGGCGAAGGAGAAATTCCGCCACCTCGTCCTGCCGGGCAGCGTCGACACCTTCGCCTGCCCCAAGGACGGCCTCGCCGCCAGCGTGGCCCGGGCCTTCGCCGAAAACTACGGCCGGACCAAACCGGCGCTGTGCTTCGTCCACTTCGCCGACCCCGACGTGAAGGGCCACGAGTTCGGCATCGATTCGCCCGAGAAGATGCAGGCCTACGCCGACACCGACGCCGCGCTGAAAACCATCCGCGACGCGGTCGCCGCCGCCGGCGTGCTCGACTCCACCGTGTTCATCCTCACCGCCGACCACGGCGGCCACGACATCAAGGACAAGGAAGGCAAAACCCGCGGCACCCACGGCGACGCCACCACCGACGACGTCACTATTCCCTGGATCGCCTGGGGCAAGGGCGTGAAACCCGGCTTCACCGTCACCGCACCGGTTGTCCAATACGACACCGCCGCCACCGCCCTCTGGCTGCTGGGCGTGCCGGTCCCCGAAAGCTTTTGGGGCCGTCCGGTGACCTCGGCGTTCCAGCCGTAAACCCGCCCCGCGGGCTCACTTCGGCATCAGATCCACGCCGAACCGCCGTAGTACGACGACCGTCAGCCAGAAAAAGCCGACCGTCAGCACGCAGTTGGCGAGCAGGGCGGCCCAGAACCCCCAGCCGTGCCGCAGCATCCACGGCAGGATCAGGAACATCGGCAAGGTCGGCAGCACGAACCAGAAGGTGCCCTCGGCGTGGTTGGCGATGCGCGCGGGAGTCTGCTTTTCCGCCTGCATCCAGACCATCGCCACCAGCGAGGTGAACGGCAGGGCGATCAGCAGCGCGGACAGCCGGTCGTTCACGAGCTGGATCTTCGTGACCAGCACGATGATCGCCGCGCTGAGGAAGAGTTTCACGGCATCCTTCGGCGTGAAGCTGAGCAGCTGCTCCCAGGGGAAACGATTCATGAGGGTGAACTTGCGACACCCCGACGATGACCCTAACGTGCGCCCATGCAAGCCATCCGCGCCCTCAGCGCCGTGATTCTGATCGCCTCCGCCGGGCTCGCCTCGGCCGAACTTTCCGCCGGGCAGAAGGCCGCCATCGGCCGGAAAATCTGGCAGAACGAATGCGCGGGCACGGTCGACGGCCTGACCAGCTGGAATGGCGGCGAGGAGTTCCCGTCGCTCGGCATCGGCCACTTCATCTGGTATCCGGCCGACGTGAACGGCCGCTTCGAGGAATCGTGGCCGGAATTCGTCGCCTTCGCGAAAAAACGCGGCGCCCAGCCGCCGGCGGCCGCCTCGCTGTCCGACAGCCCGTGGCGCTCGCGCCGGCAGTTCCAGGCCGAATTCCACGGCCCGCAGCTGACCGCCCTGCGCAAGTGGCTGGCGGCGAGCGTGCCGGTCCAGACCGATTTCATCGTCGCCCGCTCGCGCGCCGCCCTGCCGAAGATCCTCGCCGCCGCCCCGGCGTCCGAGCGCGCGCGGATCGAGGCGAACTACCACAAGGTCGCCGCCAGCGCCGCCGGCACCTACGCGCTGGTCGATTACGTCAACTTCAAGGGCGAAGGCACCAACCCGGCCGAACGTTACAACGGCCGCGGCTGGGGCCTGCTCCAGGTGCTGGGCGAAATGCGCGACGCCCCGGCCGGTCCGCCCGCCGCCAAGGAATTCGCCGCCGCCGCCAAACGCGTGCTCAGCCGGCGCATCGCCAACTCGCCGCCCGCCCGGGGCGAGGCCCGCTGGCTACCCGGTTGGCACAACCGCTGCGACACCTACGCGCGGCCGCTCTAACGCCCCGCAGTCCGCGCTGACCGTCTGTTGCTCAGTGCTCGCCGCATATTGTTTTCCCTTGCACAGCAAGAGCCCTGTCCGTACTGCCCGGCCATGGCTCTTGAGACCACCCTTATCCTGTTCAAGCCCGACGCCGTTCAGAAGAAGATCGTCGGCACCGTGCTCTCCCGCTTCGAGAACGCCGGCTTCCGCGTCCGCGGATTCAAGATGCTCACCCTGAGCGACGAAATCCTCGCCGAGCACTACTCGCACATCGCCGACAAGCCGTTCTTCCCGTCCGTCCGCGACTTCATGCAGGAGTCTCCGGTGATCGCCCTCGCCCTCGAAGGCGAAGACGTCATCGCCAAGGTGCGCGACCTCCTCGGCCCGACCGACTCGACCCAGGCCGCCGCCGGCACGATCCGCGGCGACTTCGGTTTCAAGGATTCCGATGCCAAGATGCGCAACGTCTGCCACGCCTCCGACTCCGTCGAAGCCGCCCAAGCCGAGCTCAAGCGCTTCTTCAACGAAGGCGAAATCGTCGCCTGAACCAGCGGCGCATCCTCTATTTTTCCAAAGCGGGCGGCTTTTCCCAAAAAGCCCCCGCTTTTTGCGTTCGACGCGTCACCCGGCTCCCCGGTGGCCCGGCAGACGTGATCTTCCGCGATTTGAGTCTTGAGCCCCGCCTAGCGGCTCATTTGACTGCAACCGACTGTTGCTACTCCCCTCCCTGAACCCATCCATGAATCTGACCATCATCGGCACCGGCTACGTCGGCCTCACGACGGGCACGTGCTTCGCGGAAGTCGGCCACCACGTCACCTGCGTCGACAACAACCCAGAGAAAATCGAAACCCTGCTCGCCGGCCGCATCCCGATCTACGAACCGGGCCTCGAGGATCTGGTCAAAAAGAACGTCGCCGCCGGTCGCCTCAAGTTCACCACCTCGACCGAGGAAGGCGTGAAAAACGGCGACGTCGTCTTCATCGCCGTGCCCACCCCGCCGCAGCCCGACGGCTCGGTGGACCTTTCCTTCATCGAAAAAGTCGCCCGCGAGATCGCCGAGCGCCTCACGCCCGAGCTCGGCTACCGCGTGATCGTCGACAAATCCACCGTGCCGGTCAAAACCGGCGAGAAGGTCCAGCAGACCGTCCGCCGCTATGCGCCGAAGGGCGTCGAATTCGGCGTCGTTTCCAACCCCGAGTTCCTGCGCGAAGGCTGCGCCGTCGACGACCTGCTCAACCCCGACCGCATCGTCATCGGCTCCAACGACGACCGCGCGCTGGCCGTGATGCACCGCGTCTACGAACCCTTCGTCGCCCCCGTGCTGGTCACCGACATCAACAGCGCCGAGCTGATCAAGCACGCCGCCAACTCGTTCCTCGCCCTCAAGATCTCCTACATCAACGCCGTCTCCGCGATCTGCGAGGCCTCCGGCGCGGATATCGAAAAGGTGGCTGAAGGCATCGGCACCGACAAACGCATCGGCCGCCAGTTCCTCAACGCTGGTCTCGGCTACGGCGGCTCCTGTTTCCCGAAGGACGTCAAGGCCTTCATCGCCATCTCCGAGTCCATCGGCACGCCCTTCGGCCTGCTCAAGGAGGTCGAGCGCATCAACGCCGTCCAGCTCGACCGCTTCCTCGGCAAGATCCGCGAAAAACTCTGGGTGCTGCGCGAAAAGAAAATCGCCCTCTGGGGCCTCGCCTTCAAACAGAACACCGACGATGTCCGCGAATCCGTCGCCGTGAAACTGGCCAAGCGGATGATCGACGAAGGCGCGTCCATCGTCGCCTGGGACCCCGAGGCGATCGAAACCGCCAAGCGCTTCGCCGACCTCGGCGACGCCGCAACCTTCGGCCCGGACATGCTTTCCTGCCTCGACGGCGCCGACGCGCTGGTGATCGCCACCGAATGGCCGCAGTTCGCCAACGTTGACCTCTCCGAGATCAAGAAGCGCCTGCGCACGCCGCTCGTGTTCGACGGCCGCAACCTGCTCGACCCCGGCAGCGCCGCCGCCGCCGGCATCGAATACCACTCCATCGGCCGCCCGAGCGTGCTGGCGGAGTGATGCGGCGGAACGCCGAATGACAAATTCCGAAAATCCTAATGACTAAAAGGAAGAGGAAGGGATTGCGGCCGGAGCACGCATCGATTACCTCCGCCGCCCGCCCTGGCTTGCCCTTAGTCATTAGGATTTAGTCATTTCGGCATTCTCCACCCATGTCCCGCAACTTCCACGTCCGCCAGGCCGCCGTGTCCGCCCTCCGCGCCTGGGCGAAAGGCCACGACTACGCCGAAACGCTGGTCGAACGCCACGCCCAGCGCCGCATGCTTTCGTCGGCCGACCGTGCCCTGCTCCAGGCGATCCTGCTCGGCGTGCTCCGCCACCGCCGCCTGATCGACTTCTGGATCGGCAAACTGCGTGACGGGAAACTCGACCCCGACACCCGCGACATCCTGCGCGTCGGCCTCTGCCAGCTTTTCATCCTCGGACTGCCCGACCACGCCGCCGTCCACGAAACCGTCGAAGTCGGCAAAGCCAGCGTCCGCGGCCTGATCAACGCCGTGCTGCGCCGCTCGATCGTCGCCAAAAAGCGCCTGCTGGAAGACGCCGCCGAACAGCCGCCGGCCGTCCAATACTCGCACCCCGACTGGTTGTTCAACCGCTGGAAGGCCGCCTTCGGCAAGGACCACGCCATCGCCCTGATGGAATGGAACAACGAGCCGGCCGAAACCTTCGTCCGCATCAACCCGCTGCGCCACAGCACGCCGGAAATCCAAGGCGAACCGGTGGCGGACGCCCCCGGCTTCCACAAGCTCGCCGGCCCGCTGCCGATCGACCTGCTCGCCTCCGGCAGCGTCTACATCCAGGACCCGGCGACCCGCCACGCCGTCGAACTGCTCGCCCCCCAGCCGGGCGAACGGATTCTCGACGCCTGCGCCGCCCCCGGCGGCAAAGCGTTCCTCATCGCCGCCGCCCTCGGCTCCGCCGACTCGCTCGTCTGCACCGATTCGAACGAAAAGCGCCTGCCGCGCCTGCGCGACAACCTCGCCCGCCTCGGTTGCGCCCCCGCCGACGTCGCCGTCCACGACTGGACCCAGCCCGCGCCCGCCGACTGGCACGGCGCGTTCGACGCCATCCTGCTAGACGTCCCCTGCTCGAACACCGGCGTGATCCGCCGCCGCGTCGACGTCCGCTGGCGCCTGCAAACGCAGCACCTCGACGCCCTGCTCGCCACCCAGCGCAAGATCCTCGAAAACGCCGTGCCTTGCCTCAAACCGGGCGGTCGCATCGTTTACTCGACCTGCTCGATCGAGGCCGACGAAAACGCCGATCAGGTCGAACGTTTCCTCGCCGACCATCCGGAGTTCAAGCTCGCCGGCAGCCGCCAGATCCTGCCGTTCCGCGACGGCACCGACGGCGCCTACGCCGCCCGCCTCGTGCTCGCCTGATCCACCCTCCGGCTTGAAACCTCCGCCGGAAGGGCGACACTCGCGACGTCATGAAGTCCTGCCTCGGCTCGCTGCTCCTGCTTCTGTCCATGGCCGCCCTGCTCGCCACCGGCGGGCTGGTCTGGTATCTCAGCAGCACCGCCAGGTTTTCCAAAAAGGAAGCCCAGCCAGCGGCCGAAGTGCCCGCGCCAGCGCCCAAGGCTCCGGCAACGACCCGCTGAGCGCGTAGAGCGCCGCCTTGCCGCCCATGCGGCATCGCGCCTACTTGGGCGGCCGCGCCTCCGCCGGACCATCTTCGTGCGGTGGCGGCTGCGGCGGACGCGGCGGCTTCGGCATTTCGTCCTCGGTCAGCTTTTTGTCGCCGTTGCGGTCCAGCTCCTGGAAGCGCTTCTCCTGCTCGTCCTCGGTCAAGCGCGCGATGAATGGAGCCTTCTGGAATTCCTCGAAGCTCACGCCACCGTCACCATCGGCATCCAACCGTTTGAACAACCTGGAACCGTCCCAAGGACGACGCTCGCCCTCCCCCTCCGGATGCGGCGGGCGATCTTTCGGCGTGATCTGGCCGTCGCCATCGGAATCCAAGCGGCGGAACATCTCCTCCTGCCGCTCGACGGGCAGTTTTTGCACGAACGGGGCGGCCTTGAATTCTTCCAGACTGACCCCGCCGCTGTGGTCGGTGTCGAGCCGCTCCAACGGCGGCATGCCCCGTCTCATTCCGCCCGGGCCCCGGCGCATCTCCTGAATCTCCTCCTTCGACAAACTGCCGTCGTGATCCTTGTCGAGGCGCTCGAAAATCCGGACACGCCGTTCCTCCGGCAGCTTGGCGATGCGCGGCAGGGCGAAAAACTCTTCGCGTGAAATCGCGCCGTTGTGATCCGTGTCGAATTTCTTCCAGAACTCCGTCTCACGCTCTGGATCGTCGCAGGGGGGACCATCCGGCTTTTCGCCGCGAGCCTCCGGCGGGGGCGGCGGAGCGGAATCCTGCGGTCCGGGCAGGGCCACGGCGGTGGCGGCGAGCGCGCCCGCGAGAGCCAGCGAAACGGAGATTGTCTTCATGACGGTTCGGCGTTTTCCTATCCCCGCGGCCGGGGATTTCGAAGGTGAAACTCCACGAAACCCGTGAAGTTTCGGAGCCGCGCCGATTCCCCGTATTTCCCATGCACATCCGCGATTTGCTTGCGACCCGCCGGCCGTCGTTCTCCTTCGAGTTCTTCCCGCCGAAGACCGCCGCCAGCTCCGAAGATCTCTACCAGACGATCCGCGAGCTCGAACCGCTCGCCCCGACCTTCGTGTCCGTGACCTACGGCGCGGGCGGCGGTACCCGCGAGCTCACCCACGACCTCGTGCTGCGGATCAAGCAGACCACCGCGATCCCGCCGGTGCCGCACCTGACCTGCGTCGGCCACACCCGCGCCGAAGTGGAGGCCATCCTGGAACGCTACGCCGCCGCCGGCGTGGACACGATCCTCGCGCTGCGCGGCGACCCGCCCGGCAACCAGCCGGACTACGACTGGTCGCAGGGCGAATTCCAGCACGCCGCGGACCTCGTCCGCTTCATCCGCGAGTTCAACGCCAGCGGCCGCCACCCGGACCCGCGCGGCTTCGGCATCGGCGTCGCCGGCTTCCCGGAAGGCCACCCGGCGACCCCCAACCGCCTGCTCGAACTTGAGCACCTCAAGGCGAAGATCGACGCCGGCGCGGACTACATCTGCACGCAGCTGTTTTTCGACAACCACGACTTCCTCGACTTCCGCGACCGCTGCGACCTCGCCGGCATCCGCGTCCCGATCCTCGCCGGCGTGATGCCGGTGACCACCCTCTCCGGTATGCGGCGGATGGCGGAGCTCGCCGCCGGCGCCCGCTTCCCGGCGAAATTGCTGCGCGCGCTCGACCGCGCCAACGGCGACGCCCAGGCAGTGGAGCGGGTCGGCATCCATTACGCCGCCCAGCAGTGCGCCGGCCTGCTCGACGAGGGCGTCGACGGCATCCATTTCTATACGCTCAATAAAAGCCGGGCGACCCGTGAGATCTACGCCTCGCTCGGCCTCGCCGCCGTGTGAGCCGCGCCGCGGCAAGGCACCCCATTTTTTCCCGACCCCGAAACGCCCGGATGCATTTCCGGGCGTTTCCTCGTCCCGCGCCGCCGTTAGTCCTTGCGGCGGCCCTTCTCGTAGAGCGCCTCCGCCTGCTGGAGCGTGATTTCATCGATTCCGCCCTGAACCGGCACGTCCAACGAGACGCGCCCGGTGGACGGATCCACCGGATACTGGGCATTCAGCTCCGGCGCGCGCGTGAACGCGCTGGCGGGCAAGGTGATGCGAAAGCCGCCTTCGTAGCGCAAATCTTTCAACAGCAGCTCCGCCGCCCGCTGCTGTAGCCGCCGGTCGCTGTCGAGGAAGCCAAGGCGCTCGTAAAAATCCCCTTCGGTCCGCTCCTCGCCGGCCTTGCCCCGATTTCCACCCGATTGGGCGAGCGCCGCCTGCTTCAAATTGACCTCACCCTCCTTGTGGCCCGACGGCAGCATGCCCTCGTCGCCCGACACCGCTTCCTTCGCGAACAACGGTGCCAGATCGCCCTCGCCCCGCTTCAAGGTCAGCCCGGCGTCGACCTCCGCCTGGGTCGGCAGCCGCACCAGCAGCCCGCCCGCCAGTGTCATCACCTCGTCGGCCTTCAGTTTCACGTCCCGCAGCTCCAGTTTGCCGGCCAGAGTCCGCATCGCGAACGAACCCTCGCGGAACACCACCTTGCGGAACCCGTTCACGCCACCGTCCACCACCTGCAGCGCGCGCAGCAGGTAGATGCGGTCGCGCAGCACGATCGCGTCATCGTCCGCCAGGGTCACCAAGCCGTCGAAGCCAATGCCGTCTCCCGAGTTCGTCGACCCGTGTAGCTGGAACTGCCCCGAGATATTCCCCTCCAGCACGCCCTGCAATCGCTTCGGCAGCAGGGTTTCGAGCGGCACATGGGTGAACTTGAGCGTGCCCGTGACTTCCGGCTGCTCGCCATTGCCAACCTTCACGCCGATCAGCTCGATCGTTCCGTCCTGCGATTTGAGCACGCCGCGCTCGATCCGCATGCCGTTCGTGTCGCACACCGCCGTCAGTTCCACGATTTCAAGGCGGCTGAGCCAGTTCTGGGTGAACCACCCACCGCGGAACTGGAGGTTCCATGCGCCATCCAGCCGCTGCGAGCTGAGCCGGCTGTGCTCGATGAGGCCGTAGGTGCGGGGCGAATAGCCCCAGCGCACCGTCGTGTCGTCGGATTCCACCGAAGGGAACGAGAACTTGGGATACCGGCGGAAAAGCGCCTCGCCCGCCCGCTTCGCGAGCTCCGGATCGTCCGCGCCCGCCTTCACCTCCACCGTCAGCTGCCGCGCCGCCAGCGGACCCGCCTCCCAGACCCCGTGGAAGCTGTCGAGCAAGCCCATCCGACAGCGCACGTTGGCGGCGTCCAGTTTCGTGAAAAACGCGTCCGGGCCGCCCACGCACCCGAGGCGCGTGATGTCGAGCCGCCCCTGAGTCCGGCGGAAGCCGTCGATCCGCGCCTCGCTCGCCCCAATCTGCTCCGAGAACGACCGGGTCATCCAACGTTTGAACTCCTGCGTCTCCACCCGTTTCACCAGGAACCACCAGAATCCTACCACGGCCAGCAACAGCACCAACAGCATCCGGAATGCCATCCGGAACAAGTGGTACGTCACCGTCGACAAGCCGCTGCCCGAAGCCCTCGAATGCCGGAGCTGGAACCAGAAACCCTGCTGCGCAATCCACTGGCTCAGGCGCTCGTTGAAGGATCGGATGTTGTTGGAATCCATGGAGGGGAGAGCGGCGATGATCCAACCGCGAACCGGGGATAAACGAGGCCACGGGGGCGGGCGAGAGGAAATTTGGCCTCGCCCGCACGCCACCCCCTGCCCTACGACGGCGACGTGGAAGCCAACGACTACAAAGTCCGCCTCGAAATCTTCGAAGGCCCGCTCGACCTCCTCCTCTACCTCATCAAAAAGGACGAGGTCGACATCCACTCCATCTCGATCGAACGCATCACCCGCCAGTACCTCGACTACCTCGGCACCTTCAAACTGCTCAACATCGACCTCGCCGCCGAGTTCATCGTCATGGCCGCCAACCTGATGTATCTCAAGAGCCGCACGCTGCTGCCGCGCACCGAGCAGCCGCCCGAGGAAGACGCCGAGGAGGACGACCCGCGCTGGGAGTTGATCCGCCAGCTGATCGAATACAAAAAATTCAAGGACGCCGCCGGTTTCCTCGCACTGCGCGAGCTCGAACAGGATGCCTGCTACGCCCACCAGACCGACCAGCCGGCACCGCCGCCCGAGGAACCCGCTCCGCTCGCCGAAGTCTCCATCTTCGACCTCATCCGCGCCTTCCAGAAGGTCCTGAAGCGTTTCGAGGAGTCCCATGACTTCGGCGACATCATCGACGACCGCTACACCGTCGCCGACAAGATCGAGTTCCTGCTCGACCGCTTCGTCCCCGGCCAGGCGCAGCGCTTCGATTTCCTGTTCAGCGGCGCCACCACCAAGGCCGAGGTGATCGTCACCTTCCTCGCCGTGCTGGAGCTGATGAAGCTCAACCAGTTCGTCGTCCGCCAGCGGCACCTGCTCGGCGACATCGAGGTCGAGCGCCGCGACCTGCATGCCGCGCCGTCGGCGGAAGCCGCCGAAAGCGAAGCCGCAACGGCCGCGGAACCGAAATAACCCCGCGTCCGAACACGAAAAAGGCGGCACGGAAATCCGCGCCGCCTCCGTCAAAAAACGCCCTCAGCCAAGTCGATAGACGATGCGCGCCTTGGAAATGTCATACGGCGACATTTCCATCTTCACCTTGTCGCCGACGACCAGACGGATGAAGCGCTTGCGCATCTTGCCGGAAATGTGGGCGAGCACCTCGTGGCCGCTGGCCAGCTTCACCCGGAACATCGTGCCGGCGAGCACCGCGGAGATCTCGCCGTCCACTTCGACCGCCTTTTCCTCACCTTCCTTTTCGGGACGACGAGGACCCGGACCTCTGCCGCGGCCGCGACCTTTGGAACGAGGAGGACCGGAAAACGATTTGCGGGGACGTGGAGGCATGGCGTGATGGATATGCGGAGGCCCGACCGGACTCCCGCCCGGCCATCATGAGTCACCCCCACCGGCGCATCAACCCCAAAAACCGGGTCCATCCATTCCAACGGAGCGCTTGCCAATCTCCGGCATCAGGCCCATTTTCCAGCACCCGCAAGCGGTTGCGGGCTTCAGGGAAGCATTTCCCGCAAACCCAGCCATTCGTTCCGTCAGCCATGCCCGAAATCACCGAAAAGGACCTTCCACAGAGCCAGAAAGCACTCTGGCTGAAGGCCCTCAGCGCCGTTCAAACCCAGAATCACGCCTTCGCCATCACCCTGCTCCAGGCGATCCTCAAAGACACGCCCACCTTCCTCGACGGCCGCAAACTGCTGCGCAAGATCGAGATCCAGGCCAGCGGCGGCGCGAAGAAAAAAGGCGGGCTGTTCGGCATGCAAAGCGGCGGCCTCGGCGCGATGAAGCTCCAGTCCCAGGCAAAGAAGGACCCCGCCGGCACCCTGCCGCTGATCGAGAAGGAGCTCGAAAAGGATCCGTTCAGCGAGAGCTACAACGACCTGCTGTTCGAAACCTTCATGAGCCTCAACCTGCCGGACAGCGCCGCCTTCGCGCTGGAAACCGTGCGTCACGGTTCGCCTGAAACCCCGAAGCTCCTCCACAAGCTCGCCGGCCACTACCTTTCCCGCGACCTGCCGGAACTGGCCGCCGGAGTTTACAACGACATCCTCAAGATCGCCCCGCACGACTCCGAGGCGGTCAAGGGCTCCAAGGACGCCTCCGCCCGCGCTTCGATGCAAAAGCAGAAGTGGGACGAGAACGCCGACATGCGCAGTCTGATGAAGGACCAGTCGCAGTTCGAGGAAATGGAAAAAGCCTCGCGCACCGGCCTCACCCGCGACCAGCTCGAGGAGCGCCGCGACAAGCTCGTCCTCAAATACAACGAGGACACCAACCACCTCGGCACCGTCAAGGACCTCGCCGCCATCTATGAGCAGCTCGAGGACTGGGCGAACGCCCACGCGTTCTTCTCCTGGGCCTTCTCGCTCAGCAATGGCGACGTCGCCCTCAGCCACAAGGCGGCGGTGATGAACGACCGCGCCCAGGAGGCCGAGATGAAGAATCTCGAGTCTGCCCTTACAGCCGACCCCGGCAACGCCGAGCTCCAGGCCCAGTTCGAGGAACGCCGCCGCGGCCGCCTGCTCGAACAAGTCGATGAGGCCAAGAAACGCGTCGAGCAGAACCCGACCGACCCGCAGCTGCGCTTCGACCTCGGCCACGCGCTCTATCAGACCGGCGACTACAGCGCCGCCATCCCGCACCTCCAGCAGGCCACCCGCAACCCGCACATCCGCACCAAGGTGCTGCTCATCCTCGCACGCACCTTCCGCGCCAAGGGGATGTTCGACCTCGCCATCAAGCAGCTCGCCGACGCCCTCGCCGACCTGCACGCGATGGACAACACCAAGAAGGAAGTGCTCTACGAAAAGGGCGCCCTTCACGACGAGATGGGCGACAAGGTGTCCGCGCTCGAATGCTTCAAGCAGATCTACGAGGTCGACTACGGCTACCGCGACGTCGCCCAGCGCGTCGAATCGTCCTACGCCTGAGGAACCCATTCCCACGAAAACGCCCCGTCGAGCTCGCGCTCGCGGGGCGTTTTCCGTTTCCGGAGGGCGGCAGGTCCGCGCTCAGCGCGGATAGACCGTGATGCGCGTCGGATCGTAGCGGTCGTCCGGTCGGAACAACCAGCCCGGCGAGCGGTCCGCCACCTCGTAGCCGGTCAGCATGAACTCGGGCAGGAACTGGTTGCTGTTCGGCTCGTAGACCTCCTTGCCGGTGTAGTAGCCGCGGATCCGGTACTCGTAGTTCTGGTCGAACGCGTAGCGCTGGCCGGGCGGTCCGTTCTCCGGCAGGCGGTCCGGGTTCGTCTTCTTCGACTCGTTGAACACCACCAGCTTGCCGCGGCTCCACGGTTCGCGCGGCTTGCGCAGGTAGCCCCAGAAGCGCGTCTTGTAGACGAAATAACGCCGGCCGTAGTAAAAGTCGCCGGCCGGTTCGGACGCGATCTTCGCCGCCCGCGCCTCGGCGGTCGGGCCGCCCATGTTGCCGGTCCCCATCGTGCCTCCGCACTGGGTGAGCACGGTGCAAACGGCAAGCAGGGCGAACAGGCGTGCGGCGGCGCGTGGCATGGCCGGCACGTTACGGGATCGCCCCGTGCCGCCGCAAGGGGCAATCCTTCGCGATTCGAAAGCAAATCCCGTCCCGTCGCATTTTGCGCTTCTGCCCCCTCCGAATCTCCTCTTTGTTTGGAGAAACCCACCTTCCGTCCCGCCGCGAATCGTCTTGCCAAGGCTTGCCGCGCCGGGGTAATCGCACACCCCCTCATTGCCTCGAAAGGCCCATTTAACCGCATGAAACTGAGCCAGCTCGTCACCGCAGACCAGATTCTTCCCGAGATGAAAGCCGGGAAGCATTGGGACGCGATCGTCGAGCTGGTCGACCACCTGGTGGCGATCGGCAAATTGCCCGGCGAAATGCGCGCCGAAACGCTCGCGTCGCTGAAAGTCCGCGAGGAACTCGTCAGCACCGGCATCGGCGGCGGCGTCGCCATCCCCCACGCGTTCTCCGACGAGCTCGACCAGGTCGTCGCCGTCTTCGGCCGCTCGCACGCGGGCATCGACTTCGAGGCGCTCGACGGCGAACCGGTCCACCACGTCATCCTCTTCATCGTGCCGCGCAAGGACTACCACCTGCACCTCCAGACGCTGGCCGCCATCGCGAAAATGTTCACCAACGGCGAGATCCGCCGCCGCATCCGCGAAGCCGGGTCGCGCGAAGAGATCCTTGCCATTCTCGATCCGAAATCGTCCCGTGCGGGCGCGACAGGCGCCTGACCTCGCCGCGCGCCCACCGCCATGACTTTCCAGCAGGACCTCGAATCCCGCCTCGCCGCCGCCCTCACCGCCGTGCTCGGCGAGCCCGCCGCCGCCCCCGTCACCGCCGCCGCCGACCTGCGCTTCGGCGACTACCAGTCGAACGCCGCCATGGTGCTGGCAAAGCAGCGGAAGACCAATCCGCGCGCGCTGGCCACCGAGATCCTCGGGAAAATCGACCTCGCCGGCCTCGCCACCGCCGACATCGCGGGACCGGGCTTCCTCAATTTCCGCATCCTCCCTGACGCCTACGCCGCCAAGGCCGCCGCGCTGCTCGGTGACGCCAAGCTCGGCGTCCCGGACGTCGGCCAAGGCCGCACCGTGGTCGTCGATTTCTCCGCGCCGAACGTGGCCAAGCCGATGCACGTCGGCCACATCCGCTCGACCATCCTCGGAGACTCGCTCTCCCGCATCGCCCGTTTCCTCGGTTTCAAGGTCGTCACCGACAACCACATCGGCGACTGGGGCACCCAGTTCGGGATGATCCTCCACGGCTGGAAAACGCTGCTCGACGCCGCCGCTCTCGAAGCCGACCCGATCCCCGAGCTGCTCCGAGTCTACCGCGAGGTCAACGCCGCCACCAAGGCCGATCCCGCCGTGCTCGAAACCTGCAAGGCCGAGCTGGTGAAGCTTCAGGCCGGAGACCCGGAAAACCTCGCCATCTGGCAACAGTGCATCGACGTCTCGAAGCGCGGCTTGCAGAAAATCTACGACCGCCTCGACGTGTCGTTCGACCATTGGCTCGGCGAGAGCTTCTATAACGACCGCCTGCCCGGCCTGGTCGACGAGTTCCTCGAAAAAGGCCTCGCCCGCATCAGCGACGGCGCCGCTTGCGTCTTCTCGTCCGGCAAACTGCCCGACGAACAGGATCCCTTCCGCGTGCACAAGGAAGACGGCTGGACCGACAACCCGGCGATCATCCGCAAGGCCGACGGCGGCTTCCTCTACGCCACCACCGACCTCGCGACGCTCGAATACCGCGTCAACGAGTGGAACGCCGACCAGATCTGGTACGTCGTCGGCGTGCCGCAAACGCTGCACTTCCGCCAGATCTTCGACGCCGCCGCGCGCTGGGGCAAAACCGCCGACTGCCGCCACATCGCCTTCGGCTCGATCCTCGGCGAGGACCGCAAGCTGATGAAAACCCGCTCGGGCGACAACGTGCAGCTCATCGATGTGCTCAACGAAGCCGTCGAACGCGCGGCCAAGACGATCGCCGAGAAAAACCCGGACCTCCCGGCCGACGAAGCCGCCAAGGTCGCGGAAACCGTCGGCATCGGCGCGGTGAAGTTCGCCGAACTCTCGCAGCACCGCCTCACCGACTACGTGTTCTCCTGGGACCGCATGCTCGCCCTAAACGGCGACACCGCGCCATACCTACAAAACAGCTACGTCCGCATCCGCTCGATCTTCCGCAAGCTCGACGCGCCGTTCGATGCCTCCGCCGCCACCATCGTGCTGGCAAAGGACGCGGAAATCCACCTCGCCCGCCTGCTCGTCCGTTTCGCCGAGGTGCTGCCGACCGTCATCGAAGAACACCGCCCGAACCTGCTGGCGAACTACCTGCTGGAACTCGCCCGAGCGTTCCACTCGTTCTACGAAGCCTGCCCGGTGCTCAAGGCCGAGGAAGCGACCCGCACGAGCCGGCTCGCCCTGTGCGAGCTCACCTCGCGCGTGCTCTCCACCGGCCTCGGCCTGCTCGGCATCCGCTGCCCGGAACGCATGTGACGCGAAGTCCGTCCTTTTCGACGCCGCGCTCCGTGCTCTAAGCTCCCCGCTTTCCTCTCATGCCCCGTCTCCCCTTCTACGTCATCGGTCATAAAAACCCGGACACCGATGCGATCTGCTCCGCGATCGGCCATGCCGCGCTGCTGCGGGCGACGGGAGAGGAAACCGCCACCGCGGCACGCTGCGGCGAACTCTCGCAACGCACCGCCTGGGTGCTGGAGAAAGCCGGCGTCGAGGCGCCCGAGCTCGTCACCGACGTCCGCGCCACCGCGGCGATGATCTGCCGGCGCGAGGTGGTGAAGGCCTCCCTCGCCGACACCTTCCTGACCGCCTACCGACGGATGCTCGCCCACGGCGTCCGTTGCGTCCCGGTGGTCGACGACGGCGGCCACGTCAAAGGCATCCTGCGCTACCTCGACCTGCTGGAGCTGCTGCTGCCGGGGGAAACCGAAGGCCTCGCGGTCCGCACCGTGCACGCCTCGCTGACCAAGATCGCCGAATCGCTTGGCGCGGAATCGATAGGCGCGGAACTGCCCGAACCGGACCACGAGGAGGACCTCATCCTGCTCGTCGGCGCTTCGTCGCAGGGCACCGTCCAGTCGCGTCTGAAAAACGCCGCCAAGGAAGGCCACATCGGCCGCTTCCTCGTCATCTGTGGCGACCGCCCGATCGTCCAGCGCTACGCCATCGACTACGGCGCCCGCGCCCTGCTCGTCACCGGCAGCAACCCGGTCGACCCGTCGCTGGCCAAACTCGCCGCCGCCAAAGGCGTCGTCATCCTCCGCAGCCACCAGGATACCGCCAGCTGCTCGACGCTCATCCGCTGCTCCCGCACCGTGCGCCACGCGATGACCCACAAGTTCATCAGCGTCGGCTCCCACGAACCGGTCTCGCAGCTCCGCAAACGCCTCGTCCCGGCCGACCAGGACCTGTTCCCGGTCGACGACCCGCGCGACGGCACCATGCTCGGCGTGATCTCGAAATCCGACCTGCTCGACCCGCCTCGCATCAAGCTCGCGCTCGTCGACCACAACGAATACGCCCAGGCCGTCAACGGCGTCGAGGAAGCCGAGATTTTCGAGGTGATCGACCACCACCGTCTCGCCGGCGACCTGGTCTCGCGCGAGCCGATCCGCTACCTCAACGAGCCCGTCGGCTCGACCTCCACGCTGGTCGCCCGCAAGTTCGTCCACCGCGATCTCAAACCCGAGCCCGGCGTCGCCATGTGCCTCGCCGCCGGCATCATCTCCGACACGCTCTGCCTGACCGGCCCGACCACCGCCGAGCTCGACCACGAGATGCTCAAGTGGCTCAGCGGCATCGCCGGCGTGGACGCGGAGAAGTTCACCGAGGAATTCTTCGCCGTCGGCTCGCTCATCGCCACCGGCACGCCCGTGGAAATCCTCAACGCCGACCGCAAGGAGTTCTCCGAGGACGGCCGCAAGGTCAGCATCTCGCAGGTCGAGGAACGCGGCCTCCACGGCTTCGCCCCGCGCCGCGAGGAGCTCGAGGCCGCGTTGAAACGATTGGTCGCCGAGCACGGCTATGACCTCGCCGTGCTCGCCGTGACCGACGTCTCGCGCCACCACAGCGTCATCCTCGCCGCCGGCAATCCCGACATCATCGAGAAACTCCCGTTCTCGTCCGTCGACTGCACGCTCTTCGACGCGCCCGGCGTGGTCAGCCGCAAGAAGCAGATCTTCCCCGCCGTCAGCGAGGCGCTGCTGCACTCCAAGTAGCCGGCGGCCCTTGGCAAGTTTCGCTATTGATAACAAAAACTTGCCTAGCAGAGCATCGCGACCTCACATGATCATGTTCGCATGATCACACGTCTTTACTCGGCCGCCCTGCGCGGCGTCGACGCGCAGGAGGTCGAAGTCGAAGTCAACGTCCGCAACGCCGAAAAACCCCAGGTCATCGTCGTCGGGCTGCCCGACGCCGCCGTGCGCGAGTCGTCGCAGCGCGTGATCTCCGCCATCAGCGCCTCCGCGCTCTATCTGGCCGATGGCGTGAAAACGGTGAACCTCGCCCCGGCCGACCTGAAGAAGGAGGGCCCGTCGTTCGACCTGCCGATCGCCCTCGCCATGGCCTCCGCCAGCGAGAACGAGCCGCTCGACGCCGCCGACTGCTGCATCGTCGGCGAGCTCGCGCTCGACGGCACCGTCCGCCCGGTCAAGGGCGCGCTTTCCATCGCGCTCGAGGCGAAACGCCGCGGCCGCACCCGCGTGCTGGTGCCGGAGGCGAACGCGCCGGAAGCCGCGGTGATCGAGGGAGTCCAGGTTTTCGGCCTGCGCTCGCTGCACCAGGCCTGGCGTTTCCTGCGCGGCGAGGAAACCCTCGCGCCCTTCGTGCTGGACCGCCGCGCGTTCTTCAATGCGCAGCGCCGTTACGAGATCGATTTCGACGAAGTCAAAGGCCAGCACCACGTCAAACGCGCCCTCGAAGTCGCCGCCGCCGGCAACCACAACCTGCTGATGATCGGCCCGCCCGGCACCGGCAAGTCGATGCTCGCCAAGCGCATGGCCACCATCCTGCCGGACATGAGCGAGGACGAGGCGATCGAGACCACGAAGATCCACTCGATCACCGGCCTGCTCGACCCGGTTCGATCCTTCCTCACCACCCGTCCGTTCCGTTCGCCCCACCACACGATCTCCGACGCCGGGCTGCTCGGCGGCGGCACCAATCCCGGCCCGGGCGAAGTCTCGCTCGCCCACCACGGCGTGCTGTTCCTCGACGAGCTGCCCGAGTTCCGCCGCACCACGCTGGAGGTGATGCGCCAGCCGCTGGAGGACGGCCACGTCACGATCTCCCGCGCCGCCGGCTCGCTCACCTTCCCCGCCCGCTTCATGCTGGTCGCCGCGATGAACCCGTGCCCGTGCGGCTACCACGGCGACGTAAAACGCCAGTGCCGTTGCTCGCCCCGGCAGATCGAATCCTACCGCCAGCGGATCAGCGGCCCGCTGCTCGACCGCATCGACCTCCATGTCGAAGTCCCGCTCGTCGACTACCGCGAGCTCTCGTCCGCCTCCCCCGGCGGCGAGCCGTCCGCCGCCATCCGCGACCGCGTCCGCCACGCCCGCGAACTCCAGCACCGGCGCTTCAAAAAGGCCGGCCGCACCAACGCGACGATGGGCGCGCGCCAGGTGCGCGAACATTGCAAGCTCGATGCCGAGGGCGGCAGCTACCTCGAGCACGCCATGGAGCAGTTGAACTTCTCCGCCCGCGCCCACGACCGCATCCTCAAGGTCGCCCGCACCCTCGCCGACCTCGGCGGCAGCGAGGCGATCCGCCCGGACGACGTGCTGGAGGCGATCCAATATCGCTCGCTCGACCGCAATCTCTTCTCCTGACCGGCGGCGAGTCGCGCCGGTCACACCAACAGCTTCCACACCATCCCTAGCGCGGCGCATGCGCCGAGCACCGGGATCAGGCCGATCTTCGCCTTCTCCATCGCCAGCCAGGCGGCGACGGCGGTGACGGCGACGAAGACATCGAACCTCCCCGCCTCCGGGCGCACGGCATGCCACGCGAACCAGATCGCGAGGTTGAGGATCACGCCGACCACCGCCGCGGTCACCGCCGTCAGGGTGGACGCCAGCACCGGCCGCTCGCGCAGCCCCTCGACATGGGGCGCGCCGAGGAAGACGAACAGGAAGCACGGCAGGAACGTCACCCAGGTCGTGATGCCCGCCCCCAGCGCAGCGGAGGCGAGCGGCGGCAAATCCCCCGGGTGCTGCCACGCGGCGACGAAGCCGACGAATTGCAGCACCATGATCAACGGTCCCGGCGTGGTCTCCGCCAGCCCGAGCCCGGCCATCATCTGCCGCTGCCCGAGCCAGCCGTAGTGTTCGACCGCCATCTGCGAGACATAGGGCAGCACGGCGTAGGCCCCGCCGATCGTCACCAGCGCGGCCTTGCTGAAAAAGAGCCCCTGTTGGAAATGGAGCCCCTTCCAGCCGAGCAACGCCCCGCACGCCAGCACCGGCAGCCACCACAGCGACAGGCAGACCGCCGACACCGTCAGCGTGCGCGGCCACGTCGCGCGCGGCGACGGCGGCAGCTCGACGAACGGCTCGTCGCCGACATCGGCCCGGCCGTGACCTTTGCCCGCCGGAAACTGCTTCGGGAAACACCTGCCGCCGGCGTAGCCGACCAGCGCCGCCGTCGCCAGGATCGCCACGAAGTTGATCTTCAGCACGAAGATCGCGACGAAGGCGAGCAAGGCCAGCCCCCACAGCGCGGGCGTCTTCAGCGCCTTCGAGCCGATCCGTTTCACCGCCGACGCCACGATGGCGATGACCGCCGGCATCAGCCCGTAGAACAGCCCCTGGATCCAGGCCACCTCGCCGCCGGCCATGTAAAGCCAACTCAACCCGAACAGGATGAACACCGAAGGGATCACGAACAGCACGCCCGCCGCAATGCCGCCGCGCGCGCCGTGCAACCGCCACCCGAGATAGGTCGCGAGCTGCTGCGCCTCCGGCCCTGGCAGCAGCATGCAGAAATTGAGCGCGTGGAGGAAATGCTCCTCGTTCAGCCAGCGCCGCTTCTCGACCAGCTCGCGGTGCATAATCGCGATCTGCCCGGCCGGCCCGCCGAAGCTGATCCAGCCGAGCTTGAACCAGAAGCGCAACGCTTCGCGGAAAGTGGGCATGGGAGGAGGAGTCATCGCCGGGATCTTTGGAAACGGATGGCGGATCCCGCCGCGGAAGACCAGCCCGCTTTGCGCTACTGACCACCGCATCTGCAACGTTGGCCACCGCATCTGCAACGTTGGCCACCGCATCTGCAACGTTGGCCACCGCGTCCGCAACGTTGGCCACCGCGTCCGCACCGAAAAAAGCCGGCGCCCCCGCGGCTGGATTTGCACAGCGTTCGGCAAAATATGACAAGAGGAACGACCCGCTTCGCGAAATGCTGCACGGCGTCGCGAATCCAACCACACCGGTCCCAACCGAACGAACCCACAGACCTCATGCACACCCGCCGTCATTTCCTCGCCAAGCTCGCCGCCACCGCCGCGGTTCCCGCTCTGTTCCAACGCGCGCTCGCCCAGGACGCGCCCGCCCCGGCGAAGCTCGCCGAGACCGACCCCACCGCCGCCGCGCTGGGCTACAAGGAGGACACCACCAAGGTGGACGCCGCGAAATTCCCGATGCACAAGCCGGAGCAAAAGTGCGCCTCTTGCGCCCTGCTGGTGCCGAAGGAAGGCGCCGCCTACGCGCCATGCAACGCCTTCGGCGGCAAGCTGGTGGCCGTCGGCGGCTGGTGCGCCGCCTACGCGCCGCGTCCGGGTGCCGCTCCGGCGAAGTAACCCCCCTTCTTACCCGCCGTCCGCCCGCCGTGTGAACATCCCGGCGGGCGACGACTATTTCTGACGCCCGCCGCGGTTCCGGCTGAGCGAGGGATTTTCCCCGAACAGCTCCCGGTATTGCGCGGCGAAGCGGCCGAGATGCGTGACGCCGTGGTCGATCGCCACCTGCGTCACGGTTTCCTGGCCGCGGCGCGGGGCTTTAAGCGCCTGGTGGATGGCGTTGAGCCGGAGGGCCTGGAGGAAATCGCGCGGGCTTTGGTCGAAGGTCTGCCGGAACGCGTATTCGAGCTCGCGGCGGCTGACACCCAGCGCGAGGCACACTTCGGGCACTTGCGTGACGTGGGTGAGGTGGTCGCGCATCCAGTCCTCCGCGCGGTGGGCCAGCCGGTCGCGGTTGCGGTGCGAGGACGGCGGCGGCGCGAGCCGGGCGGAAAGCTCCCACGCGAACGTCAGGATCTCCGCGATCATCGCGGCGGCTTCGCGGGCGGCGAACGACGCGAGCCCGCGTTCGGCGTCGGCGCAGCGGAGGAAGTGGCGGGTCGCCCGCAGCCGGTGCTCGATCCGGGTGTATAAAACCGGCGGCAGGACGCAGGCGGACACCGCGCCGAATCCGGGCCGCTCGACGCCCGCCAGCACCCGCGCGTCATCCCACACCGCGGCGGGCACGGTCACGGTCAGGCAGCGGAAACCCGGGCAGAAATAGCCGTCGATGGACTCGCCGGGCGGAGTGCACATGAGCATGCCGGCACGCGCGTCAAAGCCATACCAGCGGGAGTCGGCGTTGCTGCGCATCAGGCCGACGGACGCCCAGCCCGGGGGCAACGGACAATAGACGCGGGCTTTCACGTGGGCCTCCTGATAATCGAGCGTCCAACCGGCGGTTTGGAACTGCTCGATGACGGTCGGGCGCTCCTGCCGGCTGAAAAACTCCGCGACCATCTGGCCGCCGGAAACCGCGACGCTGAATTCGCCGGGGTCGTTGAGGTGGTGGACCGCGTGACGGATCGAAAGCGGAGCAAAGGGGGGAACCTCCGACATAAGCCACATTGTGCGCAAAACGGATAGCGGCGGAAAGGATGTTCTTCGCAAGATGCGTCATCCTCCCCACCCGGACCTATGAAGCCCCTATCCTGCTGGCTCTTCGCCGCCGCCCTCGCCCTGTGCTGCCCGCTGCGGGCGGCGGAAAAACCCAACATCATCCATATCGTCGCCGACGACCTCGGCTGGAAGGATGTCGGCTTCAATGGCGCCACGGACCTCAAGACGCCGAACCTCGACGCGCTCGCGAACGGCGGGGCGAAACTCGACCAGCTCTACGTGCAGCCGATGTGCACGCCGACGCGGGCGGCGCTCATGACCGGCCGCTACCCGTTCCGCTATGGCCTGCAGACGATGGTCATCCCCGGCACCGCCGCTTACGGCCTCGACACCAGCGAGTGGCTGATGCCGCAGTGCCTGAAGGAAGCGGGCTATGCCACCGCCCTCATCGGCAAATGGCACCTCGGCCACGCGGATCCGAAGTATTGGCCGAAACAGCGCGGCTTCGACTACTCATACGGCGCGACCATCGGCGAGCTGGACTACTACACCCATGGCGATCTGGGCGTGCTCGACTGGTTCCGCGACAACAAGCCCGTCCACGAGAAAGGCTACACGACCCAGCTGCTCGGGGCGGACGCCGTGAAATACATCCGCGCGCAGCAGCCCGGCAAACCGTTCTATCTCTACCTGGCCTTCAACGCCCCGCACACGCCCTATCAGGCGCCGGAGGAATACGTGGCGCGCTTCAAGGACATCCCGGACCCGACGCGCCGCATCTACGCCGGCATGATCTCCTGCCTCGACGACGAGATCGGCAAGGTCGTCGCCGCGCTCGATGAGAAAGGCCTGCGCGGCAACACGCTGATCGTCTTCCACAGCGACAACGGCGGCACGCGCAACAAGATGTTCAGCGGCCAGATGTCCGACATGTCGAAAGTCACCCTGCCCTGCGACAACGGCCCGTACCGCGGGGGCAAAGGCGAACTCTTCGAGGGCGGCTGCCGCGTCGCCGCCTGCGCCAACTGGCCCGGCAAGATCCAAGCCGGCACCGTCCGTGGCATCCTCCACGCCGTGGACTTCTACCCCACGTTCGCGGCCCTCGCCGGGGCCTCCACCGCCAAGTGCAAGCCGCTCGACGGCGTCGACGTCTGGGAAACCCTCGCGGCGAACAAGCCCTCGCCCCGCACCGAGATCGTCTACAACATCGAGCCGTTCCGCGGAGCGGTCCGCCAGGGCGATTGGAAATGCATCTGGCGCACGTTGGTGCCCACCAGCGTCGACCTCTACAACCTCGCCGAAGATCCCTACGAGAAGAACAACCTGGCCGCCGCGCATCCGGACAAGGTCGCCGCCCTGCAGGCGCGCATCGACGCACTCGGCCAGGAGTGCGCCAAGCCGCTCGCGCTCCAGTTCATCGCCGGCGTCGGCTTGAAACACGGCAAGCCCGTCATCGGGTCCGAACAAGGCCAGCCCCAGGCCGTGATCGAAGGGCTCTCGCTCACCGAAGAAGGCGTCGGCGAAGCCGAAACCCAGGCCGAGTCCCATTGATCCGCCCTCTTCACCGAATTCCCGTCATGAAACCCCTCCTCGCCTCCGCATTTCTCGCCACCTCCCTGACCTCGCTCGCCGGCACGACCGCCCCCTTGGCCGAATCGCCCGCGCCCCCGGTCGTCAGGACCGAATCGTCCGACTGGAGCTGGCGCGTCGCCCTGTACGGCTGGGCGCAGTCGCTCGACGGCGACGTCACCGTCCGCGGCTTTTCCGCGCCGGTGGACCTGAAGTTCAGCGACCTGTTGGAAGACCTCGACATGGCCTTCATGGGCTTGGTCGAGGTGAAGCACGGCCGCTGGGGCCTGCTCGCGGACGTCAACTACGCCGACATGGGCGATTCGATCGGTCTTCCGCTCGGTCGCTCGGTCGAATTCGGCCTGCAGCAGTGGCTGGTCAACGGCTACCTGACCTATGATCTGGTCCGGGACGGCCCGACGAACCTGGACGTGTTCGCCGGCGCGCGCTTCAACTCGATGGAACTGGAGCTCGGCACCCGCATCAAACGGGAGTCGTGGGGCGATCCGGTGATCGGCCTGCGATTCCAACAAAACCTCTCGGAATCCTTCTTCTTCCGCGCCGTCGGCGATGTGGGCGGCTTCGGCGTTTCGTCCGATTTCACCTGGCAGGCGATGGCCGGTTTCGGCTGGCGCTTCAGCGGCAACGGCAACGCGCTGATCGGCTACCGGGCCATCGGCACCGACTACGCCGACGGCGACTTCGCATATGACGTCACCGCGCACGGCCCGGTGATCGGCGTCGAATTCTCCTTCTAAGTTTCCGAATGCTGACAGGAGGCCGGTCCCGCGCCCGCACGGGATCGCCTCCGACCGCTGAACCATGAACCTTCGGCCCCTGTTTTTCATCGCCTGCTGCGGGTGTTTGCCGCTGCGCGCCGGAGAGCCTGCATCTCCCGCCCCGCCACCGTCCCGCGACGGCATGGTGCTCATTCCCGCGGGCGAGTTTTCGATGGGCACGAGCGCGGATTGCGCGTCGTGCTGCACCCCGGAAATCACGCGCGACGCGTCGCCGGTGCACCGCGTCGCCGTCGACGCCTTCTGGCTGGACCGGACCGAGGTCACCAACGCGCAGTTCGCGCGGTTCGTACAGGCGACCGGATACGTGGCCGTCGCGGAAAGGAAGCCGGTGCCGGAGGAATGTCCCGGCGTACCGGCGGACTTGCTGGTCGCGGGTTCGACTGTGTTCACGCCGACGTCGCAGCCGGTCCCCTTGCGCGACTTCCGGCTGTGGTGGCGGTTCGTCCCCGGCGCCGACTGGCGTCATCCCGATGGACCCGGCAGCAACATCGACGGACACGGCGATTTCCCGGTCGTCCAGGTCGCTTGGGAGGACGCCGCCGCATATGCGAAATGGGCGGGCAAACGGCTACCCACCGAGGCGGAGTGGGAGCGCGCCGCGCGAGGCGGCCTTGAAGGCAAGCTGTATGCCTGGGGCGACGAACTGAAGCCCGGCGGAAAATTCGTCGCGAACATCTACCAAGGGACCTTTCCGGTGGCGGGCGGCGACACCGGTGAGGATGGTTTCAAGGGCATCGCGCCGGTCGCCCGATTTCCGGCGAACGGCTTCGGCCTGCACGACATGGCGGGCAACGTCTGGGAGTGGTGCGCCGATTGGTACGATCCGGCCGCCTACGCGAAACTCCCGGCGAACGAGGTGACCCGCAATCCCCAGGGCCCCGCAGGCCCCGTCACGCCCCAGCAACCGATGCGGGTGCAACGCGGCGGCTCGTTCCTCTGCACCGACCACTATTGCACCCGCTATCTGGTGGGTTCGCGCGGCAAGGGCGAAATCCACACCGCGAGCAACCACCTGGGATTCCGGTGCGCCATGGACGCCGCCCCGTGAATGCCGGGGTCCATCCGAGGAAATGGGCGGGCGGGAACGAAGGAATCGGGTTTCCCTCCCCGCGCGAATGCGGCATGAAACGCTCATGCGCACGATCTTCCTGTTAGGCATCCTCGCTCTCCCGGTTTCCCCCCTGTTCGCCGACGCCGAGGCCTACCGCCGGGAGGTCGAACTCAAGCCGCTGCTCAAGACGCAGGTCGATTCGGCGGGCAAGCCGATCGTCTATCCCACCGGCTGCGCCGAGGTGACGGCGGTGCACGTGATCCTCCCGCCGGGCGCCCAGACCGGCTGGCACAAGCACCCGGTGCCGTGCTTCGCCTACATTCTCGAAGGCGAACTCGACGTCCAGTTGGCCTCCGGCGAAACGAAGACCCTCAAGGCCGGCGAGGCCTACGCCGAGTCGGTCGACGTGATGCACAACGGAGTGAACAAAGGCGACGCGCCGGTGAAGCTCATCATGTTCGCCGCCGGTACCTGCGGCCAGCCCTACGCGGTGAAGCCACCGGCTCCGGCGGAAGCGAAGTGATATTCGAATCACGGATGAACGGGCGTGTGACGCGCGTTTCAAAACCACGAAACACACGAAAGGTCACGAAATCAGAGCCTTCGTGAAATTTCGTGCCTTTCGTGGTTCTCTTTTCTTGAATTAGAGCTTCATCTTCCTCAGCCGCAAGGCGTTGCTGATGACCGAAACCGACGACAGCGACATGGCCGCGCCGGCGATCATCGGGTTCAGCAGCGTGCCGGTGAACGGATAGAGCAGGCCGGCGGCGACCGGGATGCCGGCGGCGTTGTAGATGAAGGCGAAGAACAGGTTCTGCCGGATGTTGCGCATCACCGACCGGCTGGCGCGGATCGCCTTGGCGACGCCGTGGAGGTCGCCTTTCACCAGCGTGAGCCGGGCGCTTTCGATCGCGACGTCGGTGCCGGTGCCCATGGCGATGCCGACGTCCGCCGCGGCCAGCGCGGGCGCGTCGTTGATGCCGTCGCCCGCCATCGCGACGCGGCGGCCAGCCGCTTTCAGCTCCTCGATCAGGCGGATCTTGTCCTCGGGCGAGAGGCCGGCGTGGACTTCGTCGATCTTCAACGGCGCGGCGACCGCACGGGCGGTCGTTTCCTGATCGCCGGTGGCCATGATCAGACGGATGCCGAGGCGGTGCAGCTCGTCGATCGCCGCCGGCGTGCTGTCTTTCACCGGATCGGATATGGCGAACAAGGCGACCGCCGCGCCGCCGCGGGCGAGCCAGACCGGGGTTTTCGCCTCACGGGCGTCGCGTTCGGACGCGGCGATGAGTTCCTCCGGCAGGGAAACGCCGCGCGATTCGAGGAAGGCGCGTTTGCCCGCGAGCCACGATTCGCCCGCGATCACGCCCGTCACGCCGCCGCCGGTGACCGACTCGAAACCGCCGACCGAGGGCAAGGCGAGCGAACGCTCCTTGGCGTGTTCGACAATCGCGCGGGCGAGCGGATGTTCGCTGTGGCCTTCGAGCGCGGCGGCCGCGGCGAGCGCGTCGTTCTCCGGAACATCCCCGGCCGCTTCGAACCCGGTGACGCGCGGTTTGCCCGCGGTGAGCGTGCCGGTTTTGTCGACGACCAGCGTGTCGATCCGCTCGGTCGTTTCGAGCGCCTCGGCGTCCTTCACCAGAATCCCGGCCTGGGCGGCGCGGCCGACGCCAACCATGATCGACACCGGCGTGGCCAGCCCGAGCGCGCACGGGCAGGCGATGATCAGCACCGAGACGGCGTTGACCAGACCGAGCGCCATCGCCGGCTCCGCCCCCCAGATCGCCCAGGCGAAAAACGTGATCACGGCGGCGACGAGCACCGCGGGCACGAACCAACCCGCCACGGTGTCGGCGGTTTTCTGGATCGGCGCGCGGCTGCGCTGCGCCTTGGCGACGAGCTGGACGATCTGCGCCAGCACCGTTTCGCCGCCGACCTTGCCGGCCTCCATCACGAACGAGCCGGTCTGGTTGAGCGTGGCGCCGACCACCGGATCGCCCGCCTGCTTCCGCACCGGGACCGGTTCGCCCGTCAGCATCGATTCGTCGATCGTGCTCGCGCCTTCGACGATCGTGCCGTCGACCGGGATCTTTTCGCCCGGCCGGACGCGCAGGCGGTCGCCGACGTGAAGCAGTTCGACGCCGACTTCCTCCTCGCCGCCGCCGGGCAGCAGGCGGGTGGCGGATTTCGCCGCAAGGCCGATCAGCGCCTGGATCGCCTGGCCGGTGCGCAGCCGCGCCTTCGCCTCCAGCCACTGGCCGAGCACGACGAGCACCGTGATCGCCGCCGCGGCCTCGAAGTAGAGCGGAACCTCGCCGTGGTGGCGGAACGACGGCGGAAACAGGCCGGGAAACAGCACGGCGACGGTGCTGTAAAGCCAGGCCGCTCCGACGCCCATGGCGATGAGCGTGAACATGTTCAAGTTCCAGCCCTTGAGCGAGCGCCAGCCTTTGACGAAGAAAATCCCGCCGACCCAGAGGACGACCGGCGTGGCGAGCGCGAACTCGATCCACTTCGCGACCGAGCGCGGGATCACGCCGTCGAGGGAAAGCCCGGTCATCGGCAGCATCGCCAGCAGGAACACCGGCAGCGCGAGCGTCAGCCCGACCCAGAACTTGCGGGACAGGTCGCGGATTTCCGCCAACGCGTGGGAATCGTCGGCCGGTTCCAGGCCCGGCACCTGTTCGAGCGGCATGCCGCACTTCGGGCAATCGCCCGGACCATCGGATACGACCTCCGGGTGCATCGGGCAGGTGAACTGGCCGGGCTTCGCGTCGGTCTCCGCCGCGGAAACCGGGCCGTGGTGGTGATGACCGCCGCAGCAGGAGGCTTTCGGCGGCTCGGGCGTTTCGTGCCCGCCGCAGCACGATGGCTTCGGCGGCTCCGGCGCGGGCTTGGGTGAATGGCAGCAGCTCATGGTGGGAGATCGGTTGAGGTTCAGGCAAGGCGGCGCTTGTAGAGGGCGATGAGCTCCTCCAACCGCTGGTCGAGACGTTCCGGGTCGGCGGCCGCCTCGCACACGCAGTGGCGGACGTGGTCCTCCAGCAGCTTCGCCTCCAGCCCGCGCAGCGCGGAGTGCACCGCGCTGATGGTGTGCAGGATGTCCGGGCACTCGCGGTTTTCCGAAATCATCCGGCCGACGCCCTGGAGCTGGCCGACGATCTTGTTCACCCGCCCCAGCAAGGGGGCCGTCTCGCAGCAGTCACGTTTCACACCAATACCCATAGGGGGTATACGTAAATCCACAAGAGCAAAAAACACCTTCACTCGGCAGGTAACGGCAACCGCCCCAAAAAAAAGCGGGTGGACCGGAAGTTCCGATCCACCCGTGAAAACTCTGCGGCAAACCCGCCTCTCAGCGCCCCTTGAGGTGCTGGAGCGCCTTCCAGTTTTCGAAGGCGAAGCCGGCGAGGAAGATCGGGAACATGATGCTGCGGCCGCCGCTGAGCAGCAGCAGCGCGAGCGCTGCGAGGATCGCCGCGACGAAGCTGATCCAGAGCGTGACGCGGATGCGGGCCGGACCGAGCGCGCTGAGCACCAGATGGCCGCCGTCGAGCGGCACCACCGGCAGCAGGTTGATCACCGCCCACACCAGGCTGATCCAGGCGAGGTCGGCCACGAAGCCGGCGAGCGCGGGCGAAGGCATGCGCAGGAAGAAATGCAGCCCGAGCACCGCCAGCCCGAGCGCGATCTGCGCGGCCGGCCCGGCGAAGGTAACGGCGAAGTTCTGCTTGCGGGTGAAGCTGCCGGACGGGAACGACGCGTAGCCGCCGAAGCCGTGCAGCGTGATCGCGGTGGGCGCGCCGAAGGCCTTGCCGGTCAGGGCGTGGCCGAGCTCATGCACCATGATCGAGAGGAAGCCGGCGAGCACGAACAAGGCGACCTCCAGCAGCCCCAGCGCGTTCCAGCTCTGCTCGCGCAGGCCGCCGCCGAGGAAGAACAGGACGATCCAGAAGAACGGTTGGACCTGGACCGGGATGCCGAAAATCTGGAAGCGGAACATGGGGAGAAATCAGCTCTGGCTCTTCGCCGTCTTCTTCGCCCGCGGCTCGAACTCGAAGCCGACCTTGCCGGTGTCGGCCTCGAACGTGAGCATGGCGTCGAATTTCCGCTTCGTACGATTGGAAACGAAGCCGCGCAACACGGAGGTTTTGCCCTGCGTGAGCAATTGCATCAGCTCCTCGCGGGCGATCTCCCGCTGGAGGATCGTGCGGCCGATGCGGATGCCGTTCTTGTCCTTCTTGGTGACGAGCTCCGGCAGGTGCCAGGCCTTGTCGGTCTCGTAAACCTTCGTCTCACGGCCGTCGGGCAGCTTCACCGTGCCGACGAGCTGCTCCTCGGTCAGTTCCGCGGGTTCGTCGCCTTCGGGTTTTTCGAAGACGAAGTTCACCTTGAACTTCGCGTCGAGCTCCAGCGCGGCCTCGAAGGGCTTGTTGAACTTCGATTTGAAGCCGTCGACCTTCGGCAGGAATTTCGTGCTGAAGAGCTGCTTCGCCTCGTCCTCGGCCAGCACGCGCCCGGCGATGTGCTTCTTCGCCTGGAATCCGCAGCCGGGCTCGCGGCACTCGTAGGTGGCGTCGGTCTGCTTGAGCGGCGCGGTGCCGCACTTCGGACAGGCGACCTGGAGGTCCGGGAACGGCTGGTTCTTGATCTGATCGGCCAGCTTCCGCGCCTTTTCGACGATCTCGTTGGTGTAGGAAACGATCTCGCGCATGAACTCGTCACGCTGGAGGTGGCCCTGCTCCATCTGGCGCAGCTTGTATTCCCAGTCGCCGGTGAGCGACGGCGAGGATAGCCCGGTGATGCCCATCTGCTGGACGATCTCGATCAGACGCATGCCGTTCGGCGTGACGTGGAGGTCGCGGCCGTCACGGGCGATGTATTTCTGGGCAATGAGGCCTTCGATGATCGCCGCGCGGGTCGCCGGCGTGCCGAGACCACGCTCGGACATCGCCTCGCGCAGCGCCTCGTCGTCGACGAGTTTGCCCGCGCCTTCCATGGCGGAAAGCAGGGTCGACTCGGTGTAACGCGCCGGCGGTTTGGTTTCGAGCGATTCGACGCGGACGTCTTCCGCCTTCGCCGTTTCGCCCGGCTTGGCCTGGACGAGTTCGTCCTTGCCGGAGGCGACGCCCGGACGACGGCCGTAAACGGCGAGCCAGCCGGGAACCACCAGCACGCGGCCTTCGGTGCGGAACACGTCGGTGGCCGCGGCCTGCTCGATGATCGTCTGGCGTTTGGTGATCTCGTATTCGGCGGACGGGAAGAAGACGGCGATGAAGCGCTTCACGATCATGTCGTAGAGCTTCTGCTCGGCGTCGGAGAGCTTGGCGAACTTGCCGGTCGGGATGATCGCGAAGTGGTCCGACACTTTCTTGGTGTCGAACACGCGGCGCAGCTTCGTCAGCCGCGGGCCGTTGTCGTCCTTGCCGTCGAGCACCGCGCGGGCAAACTCCGCCTGCGGCAGGTCGCTGGAGGCGACGTCGGCGAGCGTTTCGCGCACCGTCGGGAGGTAGTCCTCGGGCAGATACCGCGAATCGGTTCGCGGGTAGGTGATCATCTTGTGCTTCTCGTAGAGCGCCTGGGCGATCGAGAGCGTTTGCTTGGCGGAGAACGGGGCTTCGCGCTGGAGCGTGGTGAGGTCGTAAAGCTGCGGCGCGATCTGCGACTGCGCTTTCTTTTCCTCCTCGATGCGGCCGGTCTTGCCGTCGCAGCGATCGCGGATCGTCAGGGCGAGCTGCGGATCCCAGATCCGTTCGGCCCGGCCGTGCGGATTGGCTTCGTCCTTCTTCCAGGCCGTGTCGACCCACTTGCCTTCGTAATCGCCGGCGGCGATGCCGAAGGTGGCGATCACTTCCGAGTAGGGAGCGGGAACGAAGGCCTGGATCTCGGCTTCACGGGCGGCGAGGATCGCCAGGGTCGGCGTCTGCACGCGACCGGCGGCGGTGATGTTGAAGCCGCCGTGGCGGGAGCGGAAACAGGTCAGCGCGCGGGTCGAGTTGAGCCCGACCAGCCAGTCGGACTCGGACCGGCACTTCGCGGCATCGGCGAGCGGGCGCATTTCCTCGTCGGAACGCAGGCGGTCCCAGGCATCGGCGATCGCCTGGTTGGTCATCGACTGCATCCAGAGCCGCTTCACCGGCTTTTTCACGTCGCCGATGTCCATGATGTAGCGGAAGATCAGCTCGCCCTCGCGGCCGGCGTCGCAGGCATTGACGATGAGGTCGATGTCCTTGCGCTTCGCCAGCTTGAGCACCTGCTTGAGGCGGGCCTCGGAATCCGGGATGGGGTCGAGCTCGAACTGGTCGGGGATCGCCGGCAACACGTCGAACTTCCACGGCAGTTTCTTGCCGTTCGGCCCCATCGGCATCCGCAGCTCGACCAGGTGGCCGACGGCGGAGGTGATGACGGCGTTGTCGTTCTCGAAATAAACGTCGCGGCCCGAGCCGTGTTTTTCGAACTTGCCCAGCGCCTTGGCGAGCGCCCGGCTGAGGTCGGTCATGACACTGGGTTTCTCGGCGATGATGAGGGTCTTGCCCATGGCGAAAGGGTGCCGTAGCTCGGCGGGATGAGGGACTAGACGGGCATCAACGCGCTTGGCAAGGGGATTCCGAACGGGCACCGCCTCTCCCGTAGGGAGGGAATTTTCCATTCCGGCTCACCTCCGGGCATAGCGGAAGCCGGGCAAACAGCGGACCAGCTTGCGCATTTCCAGCTTCATCAGGGTGGCGGAAACGACGTGGGCGGGCAGTCCGGTGGCGTCCACCACGCGGTCGACCGGCATCTCGCCCGCGCCCACCGCGGCGAAGACCTTCGCCTCGTCCTCGGGCAGTTCGGGAACCTCCTCCGCGCCGGGCGAACGGACGCCGCCGAACGACAGCTCGCCCAGATCGTCGAGCACCTGCGAGCCGTCGAACACCAGCGTCGCGCCGTCGCGGATCAGCTCGTGGCAGCCCGTCGACGCGGGCGAATCGACAGGCCCCGGCACGGCGAACACCGGCTTGCCGTAGTCCGAGGCGAGGTTCGCCGTGATCCGCGAACCCGACCACGACGGGCATTCGGTGACCAGCACCGCCCGCGACCACGCGGCGACGATCCGGTTGCGCATGGGAAACGTCTGCTTCGCCGGCGGCGTATGGAGCGGGAACTCGGAAACGACCGCGCCGTGGCCCGAGGCGATCTTTTCCGCGAGACCGAGGTTTTCCGGCGGGTAAAGTTTGGCCAACCCCGAGCCGATCACGGCGACCGTCCGGCCGTCCGCCGCCAGCGCGGCCTCGTGCGCCGCCGTATCGATGCCCCGGGCGAGACCGGACAGGATCGTGAACCCGGCGCCGGCGAGCTGGAACGAGAGCTTCTTGGTCGTCCGCAGGCCGTATTGGGTCGCCCGCCGCGAGCCGACGACGCCGATCGCGTGCTGGTCCCGCGGCTCCAGCTTCCCCCAAACGTATAAGAGCAACGGCGGGTCGTAGGCGTCGCGCAGCGGCTTCGGGTAATCCGGGTCGTCCTGCGTCACGATCGAGATGCCGCGCGCGGCCGCCTCGGCGATCTCCGCCGCCGGATCGGCGTGATCGCGCCAATTCCGCAAAATCCCCGCCGTTTCCTCGCCGATGCCGTCGACCCGCATCAGCTTGTCCTTCGGCGCGCCGAGGATCGCCGCGGGGTCGCCGAAGCTCTCCAGCAACCTGCGGACACGCACCGGGCCGATTTTCGGCAGCAGGTTCAGGGCGACGAGCGCTTCAGTGGCATCCATGCGTGGAGACAACACATAAAACTTCCAGGCCGGAAGAGATAAAATGGAGTTGAGCCTTCAGGCGAGGAAGGTCTTCCGGGGCGGAGCCAGAGCGGAAGGTGTCCGAGAGACTCCACCCCCGCGGCTTCGCCCCGCCTCGCCTGAAGGCTCGACTCCCTCACGCCGTCGCCAGGATCGCCTCGTCCCAGTCCTTCCACACCGGATCGATCCCCTGGCGGCGCAGCATGCCGGCGATTTCCTGCGGTCCGCGCTCGTCGCTGATCTTGAACTGCTCGGTCGCCCGCTCGCAGCCGCTTTTCCGGTCCAGCTCGACCCGGCGCCCGCGGACGGTCAGGTGGACATCGTCGTGCCCGGCGCCGGTGTAGCCGCCCGGCTCGGTGCGCGCGCCGGCCGACATGTGGGTCGCCCCGAGGCGGACCAGCTTGTCGCGCAGCGCCGCCGGCTCGCGGGTGGAAACAACGATGCCAACCTGCGGGAAAAGCGTGCGGAACGCGACCATCAGCTGGACCAGCTGGCGGTCGCCCAGCAGCAGGCGGTCGTCGGTCTGGTATTCGTAGTTGCCGGCGTACGGCCGCATCCGCGGGAAGGCGATGGTGAACTGCGCCTTCCAGCAATGTTTGTAGAGGTATTCCAGGTGGGCGGCGAGGGCGAGCGCCTCGTGCCGCCAGTCGGCCAGCCCGAACAAGGCACCGATGCCGATCCGGCGGAAGCCGCCGTTGTAGGCGCGCTCCGGGCAATCGAGGCGCCAGTCGAAATGCTTCTTCGGCCCCGCGGTGTGGAGCGTCTGGTAGGTCTCGCGGTGGTAGGTTTCCTGATACACGACCAGCCCCTCCGCGCCGTGGGCGACGACGTCGGCGTACTGGTCGTCCTCCATCGGCCCGACCTCCAGCGCCAGCGTCGGGATGAACGGTTTGAGCGCGTCGAGACAGTCCTGAAGGTAGCCTTCCGAGACGAACTTCGGGTGTTCGCCCGCCACCAGCAGGACGTTGCGGAAGCCGAGACCATGCAGGTGTTTCGCCTCACGCACGACCTGGTCGACGGTCAGCGTGGTACGCAGGATCGGGTTGTCGCGGGAAAAACCACAGTACGAGCAGTTGTTCACGCACTCGTTCGACACGTAGAGCGGGGCGAACAGCCGCATCGTCCGGCCGAAATTCCGCCGCGTCAGCACCTCGGCCTGGCGCGCGCGCGCCTCCAGCACGCCGTCGGCAACCGGCTCGATCAGGGCGGCGAACCGTCGCATCAGCGGCGTCGGACGCGCCATTAGCTCCGGAAACTGTGCGGAAAAACTCATGCGCGGCGCACCATGCCGCGCCCCGGCGGCCCCGTCAAAGGCGGAAAAATCGCCTCCGCGCGGAGCCGAGCGGACTTGCCAAGATCATCTTCGGGCGATTGGTATCATGCACTCCCCCCACCCCACTCGATGAGTTCCTCCGATTCCATCGTCTGCAAACCCACCTCCTGGTTCCTGCTGCGAGCCCTCGCCATGCTGCTGATGAGCGGCAGTCTGGCGTTCTATTTCTATTTCGACGCCACCACCGGCTACCCCCGCAAAAACGCCGTCTATTACCTCCACAAAACCTTCCAGGACGCCGGCGACCGCTTCCTCAAATCCGACCTGCTGTCCGACGAATGGCGCGCCTACGCCGCCCGCCAGACCGTCGCCCTGCCGGACGACCCGTCGATCCTGCCGCCCGAGGTCCAGCCCGGCATGAAGTGGCCGGAGATCCTCCAGGACGCCAGCCAGCTCCGCAACCAGACGTGGAACAAGCTGTGGGAAACCTACACCGCCGCCTGGCCGCATTGGAACATGGACGCCACCCCGCCGGAGCACCCCTACGACGCGGGCAAGATCCGCGAGCAGTGGATCGTCGGCGCGCTCTGCGCCGCGTTCGCCCTCGGCTCCGCCTTCGTGTTCGCCCGCACCCTGCTCCGCCGGATGGCGATCGACGGCGACGCGCTGCTCGCCCCGGACGGCCGGCGGATTCCGTTCGCCCGCCTGATCCGGCTCGACCTCCGCAAGTGGCCGACCAAAGGGCTCGCCTTCATCGATTTCAAAAACGAGGACGGCACCGGCGGCCGCATCCGCCTCGACGGCATGACCTACGGCGGCTTCAACAAACAGAACGGCGAACCCGCCGAACGCCTGATGCGCCGGCTGCGCGAACGCTTTTCAGGCGAGCTCATCGAATACGTCACGACCGCGCCGCCCGCCGAATGATCCGCAAAACCGGATTTTTTTCGAGGTTGCCAAGCCCCGGCCACGTCGTTAATCACCCCCAAGTCAACCATCCAACAAAGCAGCACATGTCTGACAAAAGCATCGAAGACCGAGTGAAGGACATCATCGTCGACCAGCTCGGCGTCAGCGCCGATCAGGTGACCCTGGAAGCCAAGTTCATCGAAGACCTCGGCGCGGACTCGCTCGACACCGTCGAACTGGTGATGGCGTTCGAAGAAGAGTTCGAAATCGAAGTCCCGGACGAAGAAGCCGAAAAGCTCCAGTCCGTCGGCGACGTCGTGACCTACGTCAAGGGCCAGCAGGGCTGATCGTTCGCCCGACCCCATCTTTTCCCAAAGGGCGGACTCCCGTAACGGCGTCCGCCCTTTTCTTTGCAAATCGACCGGACCGCGGAACCTTGGCCACGGCCATGCATTCGCCCGACGACATCCACTACGCGCTGGAAAACACCCGGATCCTCCACGAACCGGACCGGCGCATCGATACGTTCGGCGAAACCCGCTTCGAGTTCCGCCTGCTCAGCGAGCTGATGGACCGCGGCGGCGAAATCCGCATCCGCAGCGGCACCGTCGAGGCCAGCCGCCCGCGGATCCTCCGCCCGGACCACTTCCGCGAAATCGAGCTCGAAGGCTTCGACGACTCCGCCCGCCGCCGGCTCGACGCCTTGGTCGAGCGCCTCCGCGGCGAAGGCCAGGACCTCGCCTTCCTCCAATACGGCTTCCAGTTCCGCCGCAGCACGGTTTCCGAGGAAATCGTCCACGACCGCCTCGACGCCGTCCGCGACCGCGTGCTCGACGACCTCCGCCGCAGCGGCAACCCCTCCCTCGCCGTGATCGAGGGAGTCGACGACACCTGGGAGGTTTCGCTTTTCAAATTCGCGTTCGAGATGATCCTCCATTCCCGCGACATCAACACCTTCGACTTCAAGCGCCGCGGGCTGCTCTGATTCCGTTTTCCCACGACCATGCGGATCTGGACCCTCATCAAACTGATCGCCGCCCTCGCGGTGCTCGGCGCCGTCGCGTTCACCGGCGCCCTCGCCTATCACATCAAGGTGAAGCCCCTCGGCGGCATCTTCGAAAAACTGGTGCCGAACCCGGCCGAGATCGTCAAACCGCAGACCGACACCGAGGTCGTGGAAATGCTCGCCGCGCCCGAGACGCCCGCCGTCGAACCGGGCCAGCTGGCGTTCGAGAAAGCCACCGAGCTGGTCGCCGCCGGCGATCTCGCCGCCGCCCGCGAGAAGCTCACCACCATCGCCAACATCTACCCGAGCTCGGCCGCCGCGCCCCAGGCCCGCCGCATCCTTGGCGAGATGAACCTCGACCAGCTGCTGTCCCCCGACAACAAGGAGGGCAAGCAGACCCACATCGTCGTCCGCGGCGATTCGTTCGCCCGCATCTCAGCGAAATACAACACCTCGCTCGACCTGATCCTCCACCTCAACGGCTTGCTCGACCTCGCCGGCCTCCAGCCCGGCGACGACCTGCTCGTCATGCCGCTCGATTTCCGTCTCGTCGTCGAACCGCAAAAAAAGGTCGTCTCGCTCTGGAACGGCGGGAAATTCGTCAAAGACTACCCGCTCGAGCGCGCCGACATCCCGCCCGTCGCCGCCCAGACGACCACCGTCGACCAGAAATCCGCCACCCTCGACGGCAAGCGCGTCGCCCCCGGCGCCAAGGGCTACCGCCAGGCGGAAAAGGCGATCCACCTCGCCAAGCTTCCCTTCCAGATCCGCCCCCTGCCGGCCACCCCCGGCGACAAGGATGCCGCCCCCGCCCGCGGCCTGTTCCTCAGCCCGTCCGACATGGAAGAACTCAACCTCCTCACCCGCATCGGGAATGAGGTGGAAATCCGCCCGTCCTCCCACTAGCCTCGCCCCGCACCCATGCAGCTCCTGGAATTCGAAAAGCCGATCGCCGAACTCGAACGCGAACTCGACAAGCTCCGCACGAAGTCGGCCTCGCAGAATATCGACATGTCCGCGGAAATCGCGATCATGGAGGGCAAGCTCGCCGACACCCGCCGCGCGATCTATGAAAACCTGACGCCGTGGCAGCGCGTCCAGATCGCCCGCCACACGAACCGCCCGTTCATGCTCGACTACGTCTCGCTCGCGTTCACCGAATTCTCCGAGCTGCACGGCGACCGCCACATCGGCGACGACCACTCGATGCCCGGCGGCTTCGCCCGCATCGGCGGCAAACGCGTCGTCGTCCTCGGCCACCAGAAAGGCCGCGACACCAAGGAAAACCTCAAGCGCAACTTCGGCAGCGCCCACCCGGAAGGCTACCGCAAGGCGCTCCGCCTGATGAAGCTGGCGGAAAAATTCAATCTCCCCGTCGTCGCCCTGATCGACACCCCCGGCGCCTTCCCCGGCATCGGTGCGGAAGAGCGCAACATCGCCGAAGCCATCGCCTACAACCTGCGGGAGATGATGCTCCTCAAGGTCCCGGTCGTCGCCGTCGTCCTCGGCGAAGGCGGCTCCGGCGGTGCCCTCGGCATCGGTGTCGCCGACAAGGTGCTCATGATGGAAAACGCCTACTACTCCGTCATCAGCCCGGAAGGCTGCGCCGCCATCCTCTGGAAGCACCGCAAGCACGCCCCGGAAGCCGCCGAGGCGATGAAGCTCGCCGCGCCCGACCTCAAGAAGCTCAACCTGATCGACGAGGTCATCCCCGAGCCGAACGGCGGCGCCCATCACGACCACGCCGCCGCCGCCGCCAATTTCCAGGCCGTCGTGCTGCGCCAGATCGAGGAGCTTTCGAAACTCCCGGTCGCCGAACTGCTCGACCGCCGCTACGCGAAATTCCGTGCCTTCGGCGAATGGCAGGGCAAATAAGCGGCCCGAGACCCCCATTTACGCGAAAAGGCGGCAGGATCCCCTGCCGCTTTTTTGTTTCGAGACACCTCGTTTAGGACGGAGGCGAGGAATCGCCGCTTTGAGCGGAGGCGAAGCATTCGCCGGCGAATCACGTCTTGCGCCGGGCGATTCTCGCCCATGCGCCGAAAACGGCAATGACCTGCCGCAGTCCAAAGCCGGAACCACCCGCAACTCTGCCCATCAACTCTCAACCCTCAACCTCACTTCACCCCCACCAACAAAAACGGCGCGGGCTTCCGCGTGCCGATGAGGCCGTAGCGGGCGACGCGCCAGCCGTGCGCCGCATGCATTTCCATCCAGCCTTCGACCGCCCCGGCTTCATCATCGCCGCCGGCGTGCCCCGGATAACAGGTGACACACAGCCAGCCGCCGGGCTTCAGCACGCGAGCCGCCGCATCAAGGGCGTTCAACGTTTCGCCCGTCTCGGTGATCACGTCGCGGTCCGCGCCGGGCAGGTAGCCGAGGTTGAACACCACCGCGTCGGCCGATTGCTCCGCCGCCCGTTCGGCGAGGCGGACGTGCGATTCGTGGAAAAAGTCCACCCGTTCGCCCACGCCCTCGGCTTCCACCAGCCGCCGGGCCGAGGCGATCGCCGCCTCCTGCACGTCGAAGGCCAGCACCCGGCCGGTCGTGCCGACGCAGCGGGCGAGAAACACCGTGTCATGGCCGTTGCCCGCGGTGGCGTCGACCGCCAGCGAGCCCTCGCCCAGCACGCCGGCGAGCAACTGGTGCACCAGATCGGTCGGCCGCGGCGGACCGGTAAAGCGGCGACGTTCAGCGTTCATCGGGATTCCGTTGCTGGGCGAGAAACGCTTCCAATTGCACCTCGGCCTCCGGCTCGACGCCGTCCAGCAGCCACGCCGCCAGCCGCGCCGCCATGCCCGGCGCGTAGAGAGACCCCTTCGACCCGAGGCCGTTGAAAAACCATTCGCCCGCATGCGGCCCGATCAAGGGCTGGCTGCGGCGCAGAATCGGGCGGATGCCCGCGTCGTGGCCGGTCACCTCGAACGGCCCGGGTGCCAGCCGCCGGGCGATCGCCTCGACCCGTTCCCGCCCGGCCGCCGTTGGAACCTGGTCCAAGTGATCCCAATCGTAGGTCGCGCCCACCTTGTAGCAGCCGTCGCCGACCGGAACCATCCAGCCCCCGCCGCCGATGAAAATCCGCGGCTCGCTCCAACCGATCGCCCGCAGCGTGAGAATCTCGCCCTTGGCGCAGCGGTGCGGCCCGAGGCGACCCGCCAGCAACCCGGCCGCACCCTCGCACCACACCCGTTCGCCCGCCGCCGGCGACGTCGGATCGACCACCGCCCGGCGATACAGCCCGCGTCCCCGGAAAAACTCGCGCGAGGCGTCGAGCAACTCCCGCGTCGCGAGCCGCCCGCCGCCGCGCAGCTCGACCGCGCCCGTCCATTCGCCCGGCGGCGGATCGATCACGCTCGCGACCCACGGCGCGGCCGCCTCGTCGCCGAGCTTGCCGGTGATCTTCGCCCACTCCTTCGCCTGCGCCGCCAGCCGGACCACCGGCATCGGGTGCCAGAACGTCCCGCCCAACCGCGCCTCCAGCACCTGATAGAACGCCACCGCCCCGGGCAAAAACCCGGCGATCCGCCAGCTCGGCTCGAAGCGCGCGCCGGTGATCGGATTGACCAGCCCCGCCGCCACCCGCGAACTGCCGCCCTCCTCGCGGTCGACCAGCTCGAACGGCACGCCGCGTTCAAAGAAGGTCCATGCCAGACAGGTTCCGGCGAGGCCTTGGCCGATGATTTGGATGGGAGCGCTCAAGGCCGCCAGCGTGACGAACCGAACCACGAATGGTCACGATTTTTCATGAAACCACGGATGAGGAGATTGGAATGAGGAAGGCAGGAATTTCAGGAAGCAGATGGAGGTGAATCCCTTCCTGAGTTCCTGCTTTCCTTATCCAAAATCTTCATGGGGGAGCCGCTTGGTGGGAATGCACACAGCTTGCACGCCGCAACGAGCTCGTTAGCCTGTGACGATGCGTTTTCTCTGGCTCGCTTTGCTCGCACTGCTGCCGTCCTGCCGCACGGTCGAGTTCTACTCCCAGGCGGTGTCCGGCCACACCGAGCTGATGGCGAAACGCCGGCCGGTCGCCCGCCTGATCGACGACCCGCACCAGCCCCCCGCCCTGCGCGAGCGGCTCCGGCTTTCCCGCCGCCTGCTCGACTTCGCCCGCGACGAACTCGCGATGCCCGCGCGCGGCGCTTACGAGCTCTATTCCGACCTCGGCCGCCCGCACGCCGTGTGGGTCGTCTACGCCGCCCCCGAGCTCTCGCTCGAACCGAAGCGCTGGTGGTACCCCGTCGTCGGCGAGCAGGACTACCGCGGCTATTTCCACGAGGCCGACGCGAAACGAGAAACCGACCGTCTCCGGGCGCAGGGCTACGAGACCTGGGCCGAGGGCGTCGACGCCTACTCGACCCTCGGCGCGTTCCGCGATCCGCTGCTCAACACCTTCATCGAGCGCGACGAAACCACCTTCGCCGAGCTCCTCTTCCACGAGCTGGCGCACCGGAAATACTACGTCGCCGGGGACACGCGCTTCAGCGAGGGTCTCGCCGAAGCCGTCGCGCGCGAGGGCGTCCGCCGCTGGTTCCGCCACACCGGCCGCCCGGACATGGCCGCCCGCTACGAACAGCGCCTGCACCGCCTCGCCCAGGCCCGCGCCGCCATCCAGGACGCCGTCGGCCGCCTGCGCGTCGTCTACGCCCGCGACCAACCGGACGCCGCCAAGCGCCGCCAGAAGGCCGCCGAGATCGCCCGCCTGAAATCCCGCCTCCAGGTCCTCCGCGGCGAATGGGGCGGAGGCCTCGCCTCTTGGATCCACGGCCCGATCCACAACGCCCGCCTCAACTCCTTCACCGCCTACGAGGACGAAGTCCCCCGCTTCACCCGCCTCCTGGCGGAATGCCACGGCGACTTCCCGACCTTCTGGCAGCGGGTCAAAAAGTAGCGCGAGCCGTCCTGCTAGCGGTCGATGGCCGTCGGGAAGCGGAGGCGGGCTCCACGACGGGCCTTTCCCGAAGTCGCGACCGATGCCCGAGACCCCGGACTTTTCCGTTTGCCTCGCGGGGCGGATGCCCTAGGAAAGGCCCCCACCGCCGATGCGAGTTTTCCGGATCCTCCTGCGCAAAGAACTGAAAGGGTTTTTCCAGAACCCGTTCGGCTGGGTCGTGCTCGGCTTCGTCGCCATCATGCACGGCATCTCGCTGTCGTCGGCGATGAAGAGCTTCCGCGACACGCCGGTGAAGGACAGCCTGGTCTACGTCACATTCCACACGCCGGTCTTCTGGTTCTATTTCCTCTTCATCTTCCCGCTGATCACGATGCGCTTGTTCGCGGAGGAGGAGAAAACCGGCACGCTGGAGACGCTGATGACCGCCCCGGTGAAAACCTGGCAGGTGGTGATGTCAAAATACGGCGCGGCGCTGATTTTCTACACCACGCTGTGGATCCCGAGCCTGTTGCAGTTCAAGATGTTCGACTGGCTGACCGGCCTGCCGCCGGCGTGGTCGCTCGGAGGCATGGCGGGCGCCTACACCATCGTAATGCTGATGGGCGCGGCGTTCACCGCCTTCGGCTGCCTCGCCTCGGCGCTGACCTCCAGCCAGATCATCGCCGGCCTGATCACCATCGGCCTGCTGGTGATCCAGTACTTCCTCGGCTACGTGACGGTGATCTGGGGCAGCTCGTTCCCCGGCGCTCCGATGTTCGACTACATCTCGTCGCAGCAGCACCTGCACTACTTCGCCAAGGGGCTGTTCGACACCCGCCCCGTGGTCTTCTACCTCTCGCTGACGGTGTTCCTGCTGTTCCTGACCTACCAGGTGGTCGATTTCCGCCGCTGGCGCCGCTGATTTTCCCCGCTCCCCGACATGGCCGAGGCTTCCTCCGATTCTCCGACGAACCGTCCGGCGCGCCCCGTGAGCCGCTGGGGCGTGGGCACCCTGACGGTGCTCCAGGTGCTGCTGCTGGCCGCCGCCCTGCTCGCCGCGAACTACCTGTCCTCCCGCCACTATCTGCGCCGGGACTGGAGCCGCTACGAGGACTACTCGCTCTCGCCCGCGACCACCCGCTACCTCGCCAGCGACACGCTGCGCGGGCGCAAGGACCCGGTGAAATGGGTGCTCGCCATCCGCCGCAGCTCGCCGTTCTACGAGCGCGTCCGCGCGCTGGCCGAGGAATACGCCCGCCTGTCCGACGGCCGGATCGCGCTGGAAATCGTCGACCCGGTGCGCAGCCCGGACCGCACCCAGCAGCTCGCCGCCACCTACGGCATCTTCGACGTCAACGGCGACCAGCTTTCCCGCAAGGACCTCGTCATCATCGACGCCCGCAGCGCGGAGGAGATCGCCGCCACCAAGGCCGGCCCCGAGCAGAAGGCCGCCAGCCCGCACGTCCGCATCGTCTCGTCCGACGTGCTGCTGACCTACGAGGTGGACGACAAGAAACAGCGCCGCGTTTCCGGCTTTCAGGGCGAGGACGCGCTGACCGCCGGGCTCGTCGCCGCGATCGAGGGCAAGGCCCGCACGGTCTATTTCCTCGCCGACAAAAGCCGCATCGAGGCCGAGGGCGAACGCTCGGCCTGGAGCACGCTGCGCAACACCCTCGCGTTCCAGAACATCCTGCTGGAGCCGATCACGCTGGCCGACAAAGCCGAGATCCCGGCCGACGCCGCGGGCGTCGCGCTGGTCGCCCCGAAATACGACCTGAGCGAGGGCGAGATGACCGTGCTCTCCCGCTACTGGAACCAGCCGCGCTCCGCCCTGCTCGTGCTGCTCGATCCGGGCCAGTGCCCGCCGCGCCTGCGCACCTTCCTGCGCGGCAACGGCATCACCCCGCGCCGCGACCGCCTGATCATGCAGCGCGCCGGCCAGACCGTCTCGACCGTCCGTGCGGCCTTCACCGCCGGCCTCGATTTCACCAAGGACCTCGCCGGCCAGGCCACCGTGTTCGAGGGCGCCAGCTCGTCGCTTGAGATCCGGGAAAACGCCGAGGACCTGATCACCAAGCGCATCTTCCCCTTCCCGCTGGTCCAGGCCGACGCCGCCTTCTGGGGCGAGACCAAGTTCGGCGAAGGCAAGGAAACCTTCGACCCGCGCGAGGACCACGCCGCCCCGCTCTACCTCGCCGGCGGCGTGATCCGCGGCGCGGAGAACGACGACCGGTTCGCCGCCGGCTCGTCCCGCATGCTGGTGATGAGCAACACCGACTTCCTCAACCCGGAGCACCAGTGGGAGGAAAACCTCGATTTCCTCTCCGCCGCGTCGAACTGGCTGATCGGCCGCGAGGCGCTCGCCGGCATCGGCCCGCGCTCGATGCAAACCTACAAGCTGCCGCTGCTCGACGCCCAGGTCACCTTCATCAACCGGGTCAACCTATTCTTCCTGCCCGCCTTCGTGCTGGTGCTCGCCGTGTTCATCTGGTCCTCGCGCCGCGCCTGATCCGATGCGCTCGCTCGCCCTCACCTTCCTGCTCGCCCTCGCCGCCCTGCTCCTCTGCGGGCTGGCCGGCTGGCAATTGACCCAGGGCAGCCTCGACGTGCTGCTCGGCGCGCCGCCGACCTCGCAGGGCGAACGGCTCTACCCGAACTTCAAGGCCTCCGACGTCCGCCGCATCTACCTCGCCGGCAACGGCACCAACGCCGAGTTCGTCCGCGACGCGCACGGCTGGCAGATGGTCCGCCCGTGGCAGGACCGGATGGACCCGCGCGCCGCCGCCAGCATCATCGGCTTCACCCTCGGCACCCGCGTCGCCGACGTCATCCCGAAGGAAAAAATCGACAGCCAGCAGGCCGGTTTCCGCGACGGCACCATCGCCGTCCGCATCGAGGGCGAGGACGGCCGCCCGCTCTGCAAATACTCGCTCGGCCGCCGCACCGCCTGGCTCGAAAACGACCCGGAAAGCGGCGAAAGCAACCCGACCGTTTTCATCCGCCCGCTCGACAAGAGCCGCAAGAACTACGTCTACGCCTGCACCGGCGACATCCACCCCGCCTTCAAGGACGGCTTCCGCTACCTGCGCGACCACCAGCCGTTCCTCTTCGTCCCCCAGGCGCTGCAACGCATCCGGCTAAAAGGGCCCGAGGGCGAACTGCTGCTCGGCCGCGAGGAGCCGACCAGCCCGTGGCGCGTCGTCAAACCGCTCGACCTGGCCACCGACGTCCCCGCGGTGAAACGCCTGATCGAAGGCCTGTTCAACCTCCGCGCCCTCAAGGTCAGCGACCGCTCGGCCGTCACCCTGCCCGCCGCGGCCGCCGGCACCTCGACCGGCTCCCGCCAGATCGCGATCCAGATGTTCGGCTCCAGCCAGGAAACCGTGCTCGACATCCTGCCGCCCGAAACGCCCGAGGCCCGCATCGCCCTCGCCACCGTCAGCGACCGCCCGGACGCCGTGTTCGAGCTCCCGCTCAAGGCCGAACCCGAGGTCGTCTCGCTCGCCCAGCTGCCGTTCACCGTCAACGAGCTGCGCAGCGCCACCCTGACCAACGTCAACCCCGCCTCGCTCCAGACCATCACCCTCGCGCCCGCGACCGGCCCGGCCGTCACGCTCGAACGCGGCAAGGGCGAACCGTGGAAAATCCGCCACGACGACCGGCTCGAACCCGCCAACGAAAAGCGGCTCTACGAACTGCTCAAGGCGGCCACCGACACCAAGGCGACCCGCTTCGTCACCGACGCCGCCGTCGATTTCTCCCCGTGGGGGCTCGACCGCCCGGCCCTCACCCTGGGCTTCCGCTCCTTCGACGGCCAGAACCTCGAACTGCTCTTCGGCCTCGGCCGCGACGGCTCGCTCTACTCGGCCCGCAAGGGCAGCTCGACGGTGATGCAGCTCAACCGCGACTTCTTGCCGAAAATCGCCACCCGCGCCTACCAGTGGCGGGACGCCCGCCCGTGGTCGGTCAGCCGCACCGACCTGGTCGCGATCGAGCGCCGGATCCGCACCCGCCCGCCGCTCCTGCTCCGCTACGAGTTCCTCGACGAATCGTGGAAGGCCGAGCAAGCGGGCCAGGACGTCACGTCCGAACTCGATTCCGACCGCGCCAACTTCCTGCTCGGCGCGGTCGAAAACCTCCAGATCGACCGCTGGCTCGGCTCCGACGACGAGGAGGCCAACGCCGCCCTGCTCGACCCGGCGATGACCCTCGCCGTGGCGCTGAAACAGGTCGATGGCGACGGCAATTTCACCGGCCTCGCCCGCCGCGAGCTCCGCGTCGCCCCGTCGCCCGACGTCCGCGTCTTCTTCGGCCGGATCGACTCGGACCCGAACCCGTTCCTGCTCGATCGCGAAACGGTGCTCAAACTCACCGTCGGCGTGCTCGGCGAACCCTGAGCCCCCGGCACCGCGGAATTCATTCGCCCCCTCGCCCCATTTACCCCGCGCGCGGGATTTCTTCCTTTCCCACTTTCCCCGCCCGCGCGCATCGGCTTTGCTAACTTCAGGCCCGGAAGCCTTTCACCATGGAACTCGACCTCATCGACGTCTGCTTCGACCTCCAGAGCCTGAAACCCAGGGAGATCGAAGAAGCCCTGGAAGACCCTTTCGCCGTGCGCTTCCTGCCGGACGCCGACCGCGCCGACGGCGAGGCCCGCTTCTACGCGCTCGGCCGCACCATCGCCGATCGCCATCTGTTCCTCTGCTTCCGCACCGACGGCAAGGCCACCCGGATCATCGCCGCGCGCGAGATGTCCGAGGGCGAACGCCGCTTCTACGACCGCAAATACGCAGAGCTCCGCTGATCCCTTTTCCCGCCCGATGAAAACCATCACCCGCTGGTCCGACATCCCCGACTTCGCCGACGAAGAGGCGGAAGCCCGCTTCTGGGAGGAACACGAGCTCGACTCCCGCCTGATGGCCGCCTCGGTGCAGGAGACCGACACCAAGGAATCGACCACCATCACCTTGCGCTTCGATCCGCGCATGCTCTCCCGCATCAAGCGCATCGCCCGCTCCCGCTTCCTCAACTACCAGTCGATGATGAAGCAGTGGCTCGCCGAGCGGATCGAAGACGAGATGCGCAAGCAGTGAAACGGCCGCACCCCCATCCCCTCGCCTGGCTCGCGCTCTGGGCCGCCTGGTCCGCCGTGCTGTGGAAACTCTCGTCCGGGCCGATGCCGGTGCAGATCGGCCCCGAGATCCCGTTTTTCGACAAGATCTGCCACTTCGGCTACTTCTTCGGCGGTGCCGGCCTGCTCTCCGCCTTCCTGTTCCGCCTCTCGCCGGACCGCCCGCGCTGGACCCTGATTCTCACCGTCTGCCTGCTCGCCGGCCTCGCCGTCGGCCGCCTCGACGAATGGCACCAGACCTGGGTCCCCGGCCGCTCCGGCAACGACATCGACGACTTCCTCGCCGACCTGCTCGGCACCCTCGCCGGCTATTGGACGTTCCGCGCCTCGCACCGCACGCTGAAGTAAGCCGCCCGGAGGAAAATCGGCGTGCACGCGCCGCCCCCGCCGCTATCTAGGGCGACGCCGCATGGACGACCTCTTCAGCTTCGCCGCCTCGCCCGAACCCCGCATCCGCCAGCTCCGCGCGGAACTCGAGCGGCACAACCGGCTCTATTACCAGCAGGCCGCGCCCGAGATCTCCGACGCCGAATACGACAAGCTCTACCGCGAGCTGGAGGAACTGGAGGCGAAGCACCCGGAGTTCGCCGACCCGAACTCCCCCACCCGCCGCGTCGGCGGCGCGCCGATCGAGGGTTTCCAACAGATCCGCCACCTCGTGCCGATGCGCAGCATCGACGACGTGTTCGAGCTCAAGCCGCCGGACGAACCCGGCCCGGATTTCGTCGCCGAAACCGAGCTGATCGACTTCTACCGCCGCCTCCAGAAAAGCCTCGGCCGCGAATCCATCGCCGTCACCGTCGAACCGAAGATCGACGGCGTCGCCGTTTCCCTGCTCTACCGCGACGGCAACCTCGACTACGCCGCCACCCGCGGCGACGGCACCACCGGCGACGACATCACCCATAACGTCCGCACCATCCGCTCGATCCCGCTCTCCCTAACGGATTCCGCGCCTGCCTTGCTCGAAGTCCGCGGCGAGATCTTCATGCCGAACGAGGCATTCGCCGCGATGAACGCCGAGCGCGACGAGGAAGGGCTGCCGACCTTCGTCAACCCGCGCAACGCAACCGCCGGCACGCTCAAGCAGCTCGACCCGAAGATCGCGGCCAAGCGCCCGCTCGCCTTCCTCGCCCACGGCCTCGGCGCCTACGACGGCCCGCCGCTCGACACCGAGGACCAGTTCCACGACCTGCTCGGGCAGCTCGGCATCCCGCACAACCAGCCGGTCCTCCACGCCGACACGCTCGACGAGGTGCTCGCCGCCGTCCGCCGGCTCGACGCGCACCGCCACACCCTCGCCTACGGCACCGACGGCGCGGTGATCAAGGTGCTCGACCGCGCCGAGCGGGAGAAACTCGGCTTCACCTCCCGCGCGCCGCGCTGGGCCGCCGCCTACAAGTTCCTGCCCGAGCAGAAGGAAACCCGCCTCCACGCGATCACCGTGCAGGTCGGCCGCACCGGCGTGCTCACCCCGGTCGCCGAGCTCGATCCGGTCTTCGTTTCCGGCACCACCGTTTCCCGCGCCACCCTCCACAACGAGGAGGAAATCCAACGCAAGGACGTCCGCCTCGGCGACACCGTGGTCATCGAAAAGGCCGGCGAAATCATCCCGGCGGTGGTCAAGGTCGTGCTCGAAAAACGCCCGGCCGGCTCCGTGCCCTTCTCGCTCTTCGACCACGTCGGCGGCAAGTGCCCGTCCTGCGGCGGCCCGATCGCCAAGGAGGAAGGCTTCGTCGCCTGGCGCTGCGGCAACTTCGAGTGCCCGGCCCAGGCCGTTTCCAAGATCAAGCAGTTCGCCTCCCGCAAGGCCCTCGACATCGAAGGCATCGGCGAAACCGTCGCCGACGCGCTCGTCGCCCGCGACTTCTGCCACACGCCGCTCGACCTCTTCACCCTGACCGAGGACGCGCTGGCCAACCTGAATCTCGGCAGCGACGACGAGCCGCGCCGCTTCGGCGAAAAGAACGCCGCCAAGGTGATCGCCGCCCTCGAACGGGCGAAAACCAAGCCGCTCGACCGCTGGCTCTACGCCATGGGCATCCGCCAGGTCGGCGAATCCGCGGCGAAGGAGCTCGCCCGCCTGCACGCGTCGCTGCCGGAAATCGCCCGTTCGCCCGTGCTCGACGAGCTGCGCCAGGACACCCGCGCCGACGCGAAGAAGAAGAACCCGGCGCTCCAGCCCTACGCCATCACCGGCGACGTCGGCCCGGCCGTGGCCGAAAGCCTGCACGCGTTCTTCGCCTCCGACGCCGGCGCGCACGTCCTCGAACGCATGGCCGAACTCGGCCTCGACCCGCGCTCCGCCAACTACGCCCCGCAGCCCGCCGAAGCCGACCTTTCCGCCCTGCCGCTCGCCGGCAAAACCTTCGTGCTCACCGGCACGCTCACGATCGATCGCGACGAAATGAGGCGCCTGCTCGAGGCGAAAGGTGCCAAGGTTTCCGGCTCGGTTTCCGCCAAAACTCACTTCGTCGTCGCCGGCGAAGGCGGTGGCTCGAAGCGCGACAAGGCGGAAAAACTCGGCGTGCCCGTCATTGACGAATCCGAGGCCCGCCGGATGATGGAATGAAGCTTTCCCACACCACCCCATGACCGAACTTCCCGTTCTCTACATCAAAACCGGCTGCCCGTGGTGCGACGACGTCCTCGAGTGGCTCGACCGCAAGAAAATCGACGTCGAAACCATCGTCGTCAGCGGCAACCGCGCCGCGATGCAGGAAATGGTCGATCTTTCCGGCCAGACCAAGGCACCGACGCTCGACTGGCATGGCGAGGTGCTCGCCGATTTCGGCGTCGAAGAGCTCGTTCCGTTCCTCCGCAAGCGCGGGATCGCCTGACTCCGGGCGGCACCGCCCCCCCTAACCTGCCTTGCATCCCTTGAATTTCTGGCATAAAGCCTGCGGCCCAGCCAGCCCCATGCACCCCGCCAAATTTCTCACGACCGCCGTCGCGGCCCTGACCGCCGTGTTACTCGCCAGTTGCGGCAACAAGGCGAAACCGACCTCGGCCGACAACAAGCCCGTGGCCGGAGCCAAGTTCGTCAACCCGTACCAGCCGGGCACCTACGAGCATTTCAAGGCGGAACCGAAGTATCCCAAGACCTACGACGTCTGGAAGGACGACGCCTTGCTCGCCAAAACCGACGCCGGCAACTCGCGCGTCGTCATCTCGCTCCCCAAGCAGCGCGGTTTCCTCATGAACGGCGACAAGGTGGTGATTGACTACCCGATCTGCTCCGGCATCCCGAGCCGCCCGACGCCGACCGGCGACTTCAAGGTGCTGGAGAAGGTGGTCGACAAGCAGTCGAACCGCTACGGCAAGATCCTCGATGCCAGCGGCGCGGTGGTCAACGGCAACGCCGACGTCCAGCTCGACCCGATCCCCGAGGGCGGCAAATTCGAGGGTGCCAACATGCACTACTGGATGCGCATCACCTGGGACGGCGTCGGCCACCACATCGGCCCGGTGAAACGTTACCCGGCCTCGCACGCCTGCATCCGCGGTCCGAGCGCCGTGATGCCGATCATCTACTCGAAAATGGCCGTCGGCTCACGCATCAGCGTCCAAGGCTGAACGAATCTCACTCCACGAAACGGCCCGGCGGGACTCCCTCCCACCGGGCCGTTTCGTTTTCAAAAGCTCTCGGGTGCCGGCGCGGCCGTCACTTCTCCTCCTCCGCGTATTTCTGGTGCCCCTCCTTCTTCAGGGCGCGCTGGCTTTCCATCAGCGTTTTCACCTTGGCCAAGTCGTTCGCCAGGAACGCCTCCTCGATCTCGCTGAAGCCGACGAAGGTCTTGCCGAGCATCGTCCGGTAGTTCGCCAGCGCCTTCGGCCGCTCCGCCTCCGGCAGCTTGGCGATGCGCTCGGGCGTCTCCGTCAGCCCCTTGAGCACCGCCTCCTGCGCCTGGCGGGCGAGCTCCGCGCCCTTCGCCGGATCGGTCTCCTTGCGGATCGCCTTGTAGGCGTCGCCCACCACCTCCATCTGCTTGTGCAGCTCGCTCTGGGGCTTCTCCTCCTGGGCGAAGGCAGACGACAGCGACAGCAACGCGACCGCACAGGCCGCGGAAAAGACGGGAATTTTCATGCGCCCCCATTACTCGCCGCGGGCCTCCGGATTTCCAACCGGAAATGCGGTTTCTCCACTCGCTTCCCTCTTGCCTGATCCCGGCCCCGCCGGAAGGCTGTCCGCGATGTCTTCCGAAACGCTCACCCCGATGATGGCCCAGTACCAAGCCATGCGCCGCACCCTGCCGGCGGACGTGCTGCTGCTGTTCCGTCTGGGCGATTTCTACGAGATGTTCTTCGAGGACGCGAAAACCGCCGCGCCCATCCTCAACGTCGCCCTCACCCGCCGCAACACGGTGCCGATGTGCGGCGTCCCCTACCACGCCGCCGAAGGCTACCTCGCCCGCCTGCTCAAAGCCGGCAAACGCGTCGCCATCGCCGAGCAAACGTCCGAGCCGAAACCCGGCAAACTCGTCGAACGCGAGATCGCCCGCATCCTTTCCGCCGGCTCGATCGACGATCTTTCCCTGCTCGACGACCAGCGCCCGAACTACCTCGCCGCGGTCTTCAAACACGGCAAAAAATTCGGCCTCGCCTGCGCCGACCACACGACCGGCGAGTTCTCGCTCGCCGAGTTCGAACAGGCCGGCCTGCTCGCCGACGAGCTCGCCCGCGTCTCGCCCTCCGAGCTGCTCGTGCCCGACCACCAGACGGCGGATTTCCCCGGCCTCGTCAATTCGCTGCCTTACGACGGCTACGCATTCCTGCCCGACCACGCCGCCCAGCTCCTGCGCGACCATTTCGGCGTCCACTCGCTTGATGGCTTCGGCTGCGCCGGCCTGCATGCCGCCACCGGTGCTGCCGGCGCGGTCCTGCATTACCTCGTCCACCAGCTCCGCCGCCCGTGCGACCACCTGCGCTCACTCCGCCTGCGCGAGTCCGCCCACCATGTGCTGATCGACGCCGCCTCACAGCGGAACCTCGACCTCGTCGAATCCCGCTCGGGCAAATCCCACACCCTGCTCGGCGTGCTCGACCGCACCGCCACGCCGATGGGCGCCCGCCTGCTGCGCGACTGGATCCTTCACCCGCTGCGCGATCTCGACGCGCTAACCGAGCGCCAGAACCGCATCGCCGCCTTCCTGACCGAGCCCTTCCTGCTCTCGAAGTGCCGCGAGTCGCTCAAAGGCATCCGCGACATCGAGCGCACCACCAGCCGCCTGTCCCAGGGCTCCGGCAATGCCCGCGACCTCCAGGCGCTCGCCATTTCCCTCGGCCATATCCCGGCGCTGAAAGCAGACCTCGCCTCGTTGTTCGACGGCGGCTTCGCCCTCCACGATTTCACCTCGCTCACCGACCTCCTCGCCGTCGCCCTAGCCGACGAACCGCCCGCGAACCTGAAGGAAGGCGGCATGATCCGCGATGGCTGGTCGCCCGAGCTCGACGAGCTCCGCTCCGCCTCGCGCGACGGCAAGGGCTGGATCGCCCGCCTCCAGGAGGACGAGCGCCGCCGCACCGGCATCGACTCGCTGAAGATCAAGTTCAACAACGTCTTCGGCTATTTCATCGAGATCACCTCGTCGAACCTCGCCCGCGTCCCCGACGACTACACGCGCAAGCAGACGATGGCGAACGCAGAGCGTTTCATCACGCCCGCGCTCAAGGAAATGGAGCACAAGGTGCTCGGCTCCGAGGAACGCTCGAAGCAGCTCGAATACGAACTCTTCCTCGACCTCAGGCAACAAGTCGTCACCCACCTCGACGCGCTCCAACAAACCGCCGCGGCCATCGCCGAGGTCGACGTGCTCTGCGCCCTCGCCGAAACCGCCCAGCTCCACCGCCACTGCCGGCCGCAACTGGAGCATTCCAGCCGTCTCTTCGTCGTGAACGGCCGCCACCCGGTGCTCGACCAAACGCTGCAGGGAGAAAAGTTCGTGCCGAACGACACGACGATGGAGCCGGGCGAATCGCAGCTCCAGATCCTCACCGGCCCGAACATGGCGGGCAAATCGACCTACATCCGCCAGGTCGCCCTCATCACCGTGATGGCGCAGATCGGTGCCTACGTCCCCGCCGAAGAAGCCGTCATCGGTCTGACCGACCGCATTTTCTGCCGCGTCGGCGCCTCCGACGACCTTTCCCGCGGCCAGTCCACCTTCATGGTCGAGATGAACGAAACCTCGCTCATCCTCAACCACGCCACCGACCGCTCGCTCGTCATCCTCGACGAGATCGGCCGCGGCACCGCCACCTTCGACGGACTCTCGATCGCCTGGGCGGTCGCAGAGCACCTGCACGACCAGATCGGCTGCCGAACCCTCTTCGCCACTCACTACCACGAGCTGACCGACCTCGAAGCCACCCGCCCCGGCGTCGCCAATTTCAATGTCGCCGTCCGCGAGTGGAACGAGGAAATCATCTTCCTCCGCAAGATCCTCCCCGGTGCCGCCGACAAAAGCTACGGCATCCAAGTCGCCCGTCTCGCCGGATTACCGAAGCCAGTGCTCGAGCGAGCCAAGGCCATCCTTTCTCATCTCGAGCTGCACTCGATCAAACCCGAGGCCAAGCGCCGCGGCCCGAATGCGAAAAACACCCGCCAGGCCACCGACCTCCCCGCCGCCAACCCGCCGCAGATGGATTTGTTTGGAGAGTTCTGACTGCAGGCTATTTGGCAAAGTGATCGGCCGAGCCAAACCAAACACCCGCGTAGGGCCATTCCGCGCCGTCGCGCCATAAGAAGGGAAATGGCGGGCTACCTTAACGCGGTTAAATTTACTCACGGCAAGCTTCAAGCTGACGGAGCATCACTTCCCCGCGGTGCCTTTCAACGCGGACAATCTTTCACGGATGGCTAAACCGAACCGGTGAACGTCGAGAAGGTTTGAATTCGGCCCTTCAGCCTGCCGATCGGTGGCTTCCAGCCACATTTCCTCGGCTCTCGGGCGCAACACCTCCGATCGCCCGACCAGCACGCGCACGATCTTCTCGGGAGCCGGTTTAACGTCCAAGGGCAGGATCCGGTCGGTGGTCGCACGAGGAAGAACCCAGAAAACCCGCAGCCCCTCGCTTTCGAAGTAACTCGTCCACCAGGTCTGGATCATGGCGGTGGCTTCGGATTCCAACAGCCCCTGGGACATCAGGCCCGATTTCAAGGACTCGTAAACCGGCTCGGGGAACGCCTCGGTCTGCACGGTCAAGTCATCCTCGCCGACCGCCATCCGTTGCCCCGCCTTCAGTCCGGTTGGCAAAGCCTTCCACAGGACGCGGTCGGTCCGCTTTTCGAAGACGAGGAGATAGGGAACATCGGCTCCCGTTTCGTTCTCCAACGCCAGGCTCTCATCCGACGAAACCGTCGAATGAAGTCCTGGAGCGAAATGACCGAGTCCGCGATAGAAGAGGAAATTCTCCGTTTCGCCTGAAGCGGTTCGAACAACATTCGCTTCGGGAACGCGTGCCCGCAGCCAATTGAGCGTGTCATCGGGCTTGAAGATTCTCGCCGCACGCGATTGCTCAGGCGACAAAACTTCCACATCCCACTGGATCGATCCGCGATAGGGCTTCGAAAAGTCGATGCCCCACGCTTCAGGAGGCATGGGTTGAACCGGCGTCTTTTCCGGTGCCGGAGGTTCCGGCAACGTTTCTCCGCCACTCCGCTCCGGATACCACTGGCTGATCGTTCCCCCCTCAAAGCCCACTTTCACTTGAGCGTGAAAACCCTCGGGCGCGTGAAAATAAATCACCGGCGTCTCCATCTTCACCGTAACGCCTGACACGGGACGTCGGCCCAAGCCTTTCCTACCCAGTTCAAAGCCAAGGAAACCGTGAGTCGATCTCAAACGGTTGAACGTGGTGATCGAGGGAGATTGGCCATTTTCGAATCCGAAATGCGCATGCACAAAACGGGGCAACGCCTCCTCTTCCCGCTGCAAACCCGAGAGTAATACCCCATCCGAACCGGCAACCGTGGTGAAGGTCCCCCATTCGTGAAGTTCGTAGGCTTCGGCGGAAGACAACGAAACGAACAACCCAAGCAAGCAACTTAGCGGTTTCATGATCCTGCAAAATGCGTCCGGGCTCGAAGTCTCTCAAGAATCATCCATTCCTTTACGCTGAATTTACGAAGCCGACATCCCCAAGGAGCCGGGACATACCTGTCCCGATCTTCTGCAGCCGCGTGAGCCGCCGCCTGCGTCGTCCGCCGTCCCTTCCGGACACAAAAAAGCCCGGTTCCATCTCTCGATGAAACCGGGCATATACCTGGCAACGACCTACTCTCACAGGACCTATCGTCCCACTACCATCGGCGCTGCGGCGTTTCACTTCCGGGTTCGGAATGGGACCGGGTGGTTCCGCCTCGCTGTGGTCACCAGAGGGCAACCCTGTTTCCCAGGGCTGGGACTCTGTCGACCTCAGCTTCGCCGGCTCTCGCCGGCCTTGCCTTGCCGCTCTCTGACATCCACATGGAGATCCATCTTTCCTGATATCGATCCGTCCGAGCATTCTCGCGATCTCTCTTACTCAAATCCCTGGCATCGATTTCGTTGGAATCAAGCCAATCGGATGATTAGTACTGGTAAGCTGAATCCGTTACCGAACTTACACTTCCAGCCTATCAACGTCGTAGTCTTCGACGATCCTTCAGGGAAAACTCATCTTGGGAGGAGCTTGGCGCTTAGATGCTTTCAGCGCTTATCTCTTCCGCACTTAGCTACCCAGCCATGCCGTTGACACGACAACTGGTGCACCAGAGGTGCGTCAATTCCGGTCCTCTCGTACTAGGAATTGAACCCCTCAGTTTTCCTACGCCCACAGAGGATAGAGGACCGAACTGTCTCGCGACGTTCTGAACCCAGCTCGCGTGCCGCTTTAACCGGCGAACAGCCGGACCCTTGGGACCTTCTCCAGCCCCAGGATGCGACGAGCCGACATCGAGGTGCCAAACTTCGCCGTCGATATGAACTCTTGGGCGAAATCAGCCTGTTATCCCTAAGGTACCTTTTATCCGTTGAGCGACGGCAATTCCACATTCAACCGCCGGATCACTTAGGCCTACTTTCGTATCTGCTCGGCTTGTTGGCCTTACAGTTAGGCGGGTTTATGCCTATGCACTCGACACACGGTTACCGACCGTGCTGAACCCACCTTCGCGCTCCTCCGTTACTCTTTAGGAGGATACCGCCCCAGTAAAACTGACCGGCTGACACTGTTCCACGGCCGGATTCACGGCGCGTGGTTAGATCTCCCAACACCCAAGGGTGGTATCTCACTGTTGGCTCCAGAACCCCCTAAAGGGCTCCTTCAACGCCTCCCACTTATGCTGAGCATGAAAATCGAGAAACCAATGACAGCTTACAGTTAAGGTCTATAGGGTCTTTCCGTCCTTCTGCGGGTAGGCGGCATCTTCACCGCCATTACAATTTCACTGAGCACCTGGTTGAGACAGCGCCCAACTCGTTACACGATTCGTGCAGGTCGGAACTTACCCGACAAGGAATTTCGCTACCTTAGGACCGTTATAGTTACGGCCGACATTCACGGGGACTTGGGCTCAAAGCTTCGCGTTGCCGCTAACCTCTTACCTTAATCTTTCCGCATTGGTCACGTGTCACATCGTATACGTAGACTTGCGTCTTAGCACAATGCTGTGTTTTTGCTAAACAGTCGGTTGGGCCATTTCACTGCGGCCTGGAAAACACCAGGCACCCCTTATCCCGAAGTTACGGGGCCAATTTGCCGAGTTCCTTAACCAGGGTTCACTCTTACGCCTTGGTATACTCTACCCACCCACCTGTGTCGGTTTACGGTACGGGTTCCTTAGCATACGCCGGATCTTTTCTCGGCACAGATTTCAATGATACGGATCGGCCGTAGCCTCACCTCGGAATTCAATCACCTAGTCATCTCCATCCATGCGTCAATCCGGTTTAAGGTTCGGAAGTGCAGGAATATTAACCTGCTGTCCATCGGTTACGCCTATCGGCCTCACCTTAGGTCCCGACTAACCCAGGGACGAAAAACGTAGCCCTGGAAACCTCGGGTTTACGGCGGACCGGGATTTCACCGGTCTTATCGTTACTTATGTCTGCATCCTCTCTTCTCAGGTCTCCACAGTCGGTCGCCCTCCTGCTTCAACGTCCTGAGAATGCTCCTCTACCGCGCCATCTGATTCAGATGACACCCAGAGCTTCGGTATTACGCTTATCGCCGATCATTTTCGGCGCAGAATCTCTCGATGAGTAAGCTATTACGCACTTTTTAAATGGTGGCTGCTTCTAAGCCAACATCCTCACTGTCTAAGAAATTCCACATCCTTTCCACTTAGCGTAATTTAGGCACCTTAGCTGCTGATCAGGGTTGTTTCCCTTTTGACGATGAAGCTTATCCCCCACCGTCTCACTGCCGCGCTCCATTGAGTGGTATTCGGAGTTTGATAGGGTTTGGTAGACGGGTATGCCCCCTAGCCCTTTCAGTGCTCTACCCCCACTCATCAGCACGCGACGCTGCACCTCAATGCATTTCGAGGAGAACCAGCTATCACGGGGTTTGATTAGCCTTTCACTCCTACCCTCAGCTCATCCGAGAATTTTTCAACATTCACCGGTTCGGTCCTTCACGCAGTATCACCTGCGCTTCAACCTGGCCAAGGGTAGATCACCTCCGCTTCGGGTCCAGCACCTGCAACTATAGTCGCCTTATTCAGACTCGCTTTCGCTTCGCCTCCGTTCCAGAAGAACTTAAGCTCGCCACAGATACTAACTCGCAGACTCATTAAGCAAAAGGCACGCCATCACCCTTACGGGCTCTGACACCTTGTAGGCACAGGGTTTCAGGTTCTATTTCACTCCGCTCGCAGCGGTTCTTTTCACCTTTCCCTCACGGTACTGGTTCACTATCGGTCGCTAACTAGTATTTAGCCTTACGCAGTGGTCTGCGCAGATTCACACAACGTTCCACGTGTGCTGTGTTACTCAGGAACACCCTAGGGCCTCTTCGGATTTCGGTTACGGGGATCTCACCCTCTCTGTCACGCCTTTCCATGCGCTTCACCTATCGTCCAAGGTCCCACATCGGGGTCCTACAACCCCGGAAGCAAGCTTCCGGTTTGGGCTCTTCCGCTTTCGCTCGCCACTACTGACGGAATCGATTCTCTTTCTTTTCCTCCGGTTACTGAGATGTTTCACTTCACCGGGTATCGCGTCTTCTTCCCTATTTGATTCAGAAAGAAACGATGGCGTATTAACACCACCAGGTTACCCCATTCGGAAATCTCCGGATCAAAGCGTATTTGCCGCTCCCCGAAGCTTATCGCAGCTTATCACGTCCTTCATCGCCTGTTAGCACCAAGGCATCCACTCTGTGCCCTTTAAAGCTTGATTCCTTTCGAAATCAGCCATCACCGAACCCACGAATGGGTCCGGCAAAATCTTGCCATAAACATGTATTGGGAATTCAAGTATATCCAAGACCGCGTAAGATTGCTCGTTTTAGACAATCAATATGCAGTCAGGAAAAAACTTTTCTCCATGCGGATGTCAAAGAGCGACAATTCATTAAACAATGCGAATCCACGTTCCGTCAGAAAGAATGGTGGGCCTGACAAGACTTGAACTTGTGACCCCGCGCTTATCAAGCGCGTGCTCTAACCAACTGAGCTACAGGCCCAGATGGCGGAAAGCTGGTGGAGGCACAGGGATTCGAACCCTGGACATCCAGCTTGCAAAGCTGGCGCTCTACCAACTGAGCTATACCCCCCTTTCTTCGAGAGGCGTGAATTGAGAGACAAAAAGCTAAATCGTGCACTGCGTGCCTTTCGGCAAGCACAGGTAAAAGGATTTGAATGTTTTGAGAGCGATCGCTCGCTTCTCGCTCTCGACAATCCCGGAAAACCGGAAACGCGAGAGTCGACCTTCCGCAGGGACACTTCAAGTGTTTGCGAATTTCTCCGTAGAAAGGAGGTGATCCAGCCGCAGGTTCCCCTACGGCTACCTTGTTACGACTTCATCCCAGTTACCAGCTACACCTTAGGGCCCTGCCTCCTTGCGGTTGGCTCAGGCACTTCGGGTGCGACCGGCTTCCATGATGTGACGGGCGGTGTGTACAAGACCCGGGAACGTATTCACGCGGCCGTAGCTGATGCCGCATTACTAGCGATTCCGGCTTCATGGAGGCGAGTTGCAGCCTCCAATCCGAACTGAGCCCAGTTTTACAGATTTCCTCCACCTCGCGGTCTCGGTTCTCATTGTGCTGGGCATTGTAGTACGTGTGCAGCCCTAGGCGTAAGGGCCATACTGACCTGACGTCGTCCCCACCTTCCTCCCAGTTGATCTGGGCAGTCTGACTAGAGTCCCCGGCCGAACCGCTGGCAACTAATCACAAGGGTTGCGCTCGTTGCGGGACTTAACCCAACATCTCACGACACGAGCTGACGACGGCCATGCAGCACCTGTGCAAATCCCCCGAAGGGTCACGCGCTTTCACGCGCTTAGAGATGCATGTCAAGCCTAGGTAAGGTTCTTCGCGTTGCATCGAATTAAGCCACATACTCCACCGCTTGTGCGGGTCCCCGTCAATTTCTTTGAGTTTTAGCCTTGCGGCCGTACTTCCCAGGCGGTGCGCTTAACGCGTTAGCTCCGGCACAAGGGGGGTCGATTCCCCTCACACCAAGCGCACACCGTTTACTGCCAGGACTACAGGGGTATCTAATCCCTTTCGCTACCCTGGCCTTCGTGCCTCAGCGTCAGATACTGTCCAGTGACTCGCTTACGCCACGAGTGTTCCTCTCGATATCCACGCATTTCACTGCTACACCGAGAATTCCAGTCACCTCTCCAGTCCTCAAGTCCGGCAGTATCGGATGCAGTTCCGGGGTTGAGCCCCGGGATTTCACATCTGACTTACCAAACCGCCTACGCACCCTTTACGCCCAGTGATTCCGAACAACGCTTGGGACCTTCGTATTACCGCGGCTGCTGGCACGAAGTTAGCCGTCCCTTCCTCTTCTGGTACTATCAACCCTGCCGGCTATTCACCGTCAGGTCTTACTCCCAGATGACAGGAGTTTACAATCCGAAGACCGTCATCCTCCACGCGGCGTTGCACCATCAGGGTTTCCCCCATTGTGAATTATTCTCGACTGCTGCCACCCGTAGGTGTCTGGACCGTGTCTCAGTTCCAGTGTGCCTGATCGTCCTCTCAGACCAGGTACCCGTCGTAGCCTTGGTGAGCCGTTACCTCACCAACAAGCTGATAGGACGCGAGCCAATCCTGCAGCGACAGCCTTGCGGCCACCTTTAATCTCGCGATACCATGGGGTATTAATCCAAGTTTCCCTGGGCTATTCCCCACTGCAGGGCATGTTACTCACGTGTTACTCACCCGTGCGCCACTGAAGAAGATCGTATTGCTACTCACTTCCCCCGTACGACTTGCATGTCTTAAACACGCCGCCAGCGTTCGTTCTGAGCCAGAATCAAACTCTCCGTAAAAAACGTATGCTGTGTTTCCACAGCCAAATTGACCTGTTGGGCTTTCAGCCCAACCCTGCGCATCTTCCAGACGCGCAGCACACAATTTAGCCTTTTTCTCTCCGCTTGAACATTCAGACCAACCAAAGTTGGCACCCTTCCTGCTCAAGCCGCATTGTCAAAGATCGTTGATCGAGGGGACTAAAAAGCCGATCCGACGTTTCCGTCGAGATCGACTTGGCAATCTCTCGTGTCGCGCAGTGTCGCGGCGACGGGCGCAAGCTACCCTGAACCGACCCCGCTCCGCAAGACCTTTCTGAAGGTTTTTTCGAGATTTCCGCACACCCGCACGCAACACCCTCAAAACCAACACCCAGATCCGGAAACTTTTTCCGAGATTCCTCGCGGAAACACCCAGATCCCACCGCTCCGACAGCCGCGTTTCCACAAACGCGCGCGAATCAGGGCGGAAATCACGGGCGAACGGTCATGAATCCCGCTCCGAATCCGCGGTGTCGGGCATGAAATCTCCGCTGCCGTGTGTGCGGGCCGCTCGGTCGGAGCTGGCACTCGAACTGCAAAAGCCTTGTTAGCCGGAACGACCCGGCGATCCCGACCAGGGATGCAAGCAACCCGATTGCCCGCCCCGACATGAGACTCCGATCTGCCGAAGCAGTCGCCTCCCACGGAAGCGCCAGGTCCGTTCCATCCCTGATGTGGATCGGCTCGTTGAAAAAGCGACGGGAAGCGGCCTACGCCCACCAGTCCAGCAGCCGATCGCTGGTGGTGGCGTTCGTCGCGGCGCGGCTCTCGCAGCGTCTGACGCAGGCCTGATAAACGAAACCGTCCTGAGCACGGCGCGGCCGCATTCAGGACGGTGGGAAGTTCGCGATCCGCCAGCGCGGACGTGATCAGCGTTCCAGCAGCACTTGGTCGCCGACCACGACGAGATCGACGCGGCCCTTGAGCGTCTTGTCGAGGAACGGCGTATTACGGCTCTTCGACTTCATGAAGTCGGTCGTGAAGGTGGTTTCCGCCTCCGGATCGAAGAGCAGGAAATCGGCCGGCTTGCCTTCTTCCACCGGCACGGCCTCCAGACCCATCATGCGCCGCGGTTCGGCCGAATAACGCTTCACGACGAGATCCCAACCGAACTTGCCGGTGGCGACGAAGTAGTGGAACAGCGAAACCAACGCGGTTTCGAGGCCGGTGATGCCGTTCGGCGCGCTGACGAAGTCCTGCGACTTCTCGAACGGCGTGTGCGGCGCGTGGTCGGTGGCGATGATGTCGAACACGCCGTCGATGAGCCCCTGCAGCAGCGCCTCATTGTCGGCCTTGGTGCGCAGCGGCGGGTTCATCTTGTAGTGGGTGTCGTAGTCGCCGATGTCCTCGTCGGTGAAGAGGAGGTGGTGCGGCGCGACCTCGGCGGTGACCTTCACGTCGCCGCGCTGTTTCCACCAGCGGATCGTCTCCATGCCGAGCTTGCTGGAGACGTGCTGGATGTGGATGTGCGCGCCGGTGGCGTGAGCGAGGCGGATGTCGCGGTCGATGATGATCTCCTCGGCGCAGGCCGGCGAACCCTTGATGCCGAGGCGATAGGAAACCTCGCCTTCGTTCAGCGCGCGCGGGCCGGCGAGCTCCGGCACCTCGCAGTGGCTGGCGAAGAACATCCCGAACTCGGTCGCGTATTGCATCGCGCGGTAAAGCACCGCCGGATCACCGGTGGTGTCGCCGTCGTCGGTGAGCATTTTCACCCCCAGCGCGCGCATGCCGTCGATGGCCGCGAGCTCCTTGCCGTGGCGGCCCTTGGTGACGCAGCCGGAGGTGTAGATCGGGATGCGCGCGTTCTTGGCGGCGCTTTCGAGCACCTGCTTCACCACCGCGGGCGAATCGATCGCCGGGCTGGTATTCGGCATCATCACGATGCCGGTGATACCGCCGTTGATCGCGGCTTCCGAACCGGTGGCGATCGTTTCCTTCGCCTCCTGGCCGGGTTCGCGGAAATGGACGTGGGTGTCGAACATCGCCGGCATCAGGACGCGACCGCGGGCGTCGAGCACCTTCGCGCCTTCCGGAGCGGACAAGTTGGAGCCGATCGAACGGATCACGCCGTCCACCACCAGCACGTCGCCGTCGCGGAGCGTGGTTTCGTTTTCAGAGGCGATGCGGGCGTTGCGGATGAGAAGCATGAGGGTGTGGGTTGAAAGGTTGGATGACGAAGAGAACCACGGATGAACGCGTATGGACACGGATGCGATCCGGCGTCAACCGAGGTTGGAATTTGTGGGAGAGCCCGTGTGATTCAGGACCCGTTTCCATTCAAGGCGGCCCCGTTTGAAATTGAGAATCAAACCGACCGGGTGGCCGGTGATCTTCAGGTAGTTGAGCATCTGCCCGAGTTCGTGATCGGTGATGCGCTCGATCACCTTGGTGTCCACGACCACGAATCCGAACACGACGAGGTCGGGAACGTATTCGCCCACCTTCACCGACTTGTAACGAACGTCATAGCGCGGCTGCTGTTGCCACGGAATCCCCCGCAGGCCGAACTCGACACACAGCGAGTTTTCGTAGGGCTTCTCCAGAAGTCCGTGCCCCAGGGTGTTGAGAACCTCAAACGCGCAACGGATGATGGCGCCGGTTTCCACCTCGAAACGCAATCCGTGTCCGTCCTCGTTCATCCGTGGTTTCTCTTCAAAGTTCATTCGGGGCGCCGCGTTTGAAATTGAGAATCATGGAAAGAGAACCACGGATGGACACCGGTGAACACGGATCAGATACATGGCTACTGAGGCTCGGATTTTGAAAACCATGGAATTGAGAACCTCAAAACGCAATCCGTGTCCGTCCGCGTTCATCCGTGGTTCCTCTTCAAAGTTCATTCGGGGCGCCGCGTTTGAAATTGAGAATCATGGAAAGAGAACCACGGATGGACACCGGTGAACACGGATCAGATTCATGGCTACTGAGGCTCGGATTTTGAAAACCATGGAATTGAGAACCTCGAAACGCAATCCGTGTCCATCCGCGTTCATCCGTGGTTCCTCTTCAAAGTTCATTCACCACCCAACGAGTCATCCCGCTCGGGCTTGAGCCAGTAGAGCACGGCCATGCGGACGGCGATGCCGTTTTCGACCTGGTCGTTGATGAGGCAGCGTTCGTAATCCATCACCGCGTCGCAGAGCTCGACGCCGCGGTTCACCGGGCCGGGGTGCATGAGGTAGAGCCCCTGGTCGGCGATGCGCTTGAGGCGCTCGTCGGTCACGCCGTAGAGCTTGTGGTATTCGCGCAGGCTCGGGAAATACTGGACGTCCTGGCGCTCCATCTGGACGCGCAGGAGGTAGACGATGTCCGGCTTCCAATTCATCGCTTCGTCGTAGTGGGTGAAACGACGGATGCCTTCCGGGCCGACCTTCGGCACCAGCGAGCCGGGTCCGAGGTACGCCACCTCGAGGCCGAGCTTTTTCAAAATCGTGCTGGTCGAGCGGGCCACGCGGCTGTGGAGGATGTCGCCGATGATGAGCACGCGCTTGCCCGTCGGATCGGGGAACTTCTCCTTGATCGTGAAGGCGTCGAGAAGCGCCTGCGTCGGGTGGGCGTGGGCGCCGTCGCCGGCGTTGATCACGCTCGCGCGGGTCATCTTCGCGATCGCGCCGGGCAGGCCGGAGCGGCTGTGGCGCACGACGATGAAATCCGTGCGCATCGCCTGGAGCGTCTCGACCGTTTCGCGCACCGATTCGCCTTTGACGATCGACGAATTGCCGACGTCGAAGTTCGTCACATCGGCCGACAGGCGCTTCGCGGCCACCTCGAACGACGAGTGGGTGCGGGTGCTCGGCTCGTAGAAAAGCGTCAGCACCGACTTGCCCTTGAGCGCCGGGACTTTTTTGACCGAGCGGGTGAACAGTTCCTTGAAGGGAACGGCTTGGGCGAGGAGATGATCGATCTCCTCCCGTTCGAGCGACGCGATATCGAGCAGGTCCTTACGAGGCATGGGCCGGATTGAGGTTCGGAAAGTAGTAGAGAAGGGCGAAAACGAGGACAAGCCCGGCGACGGCGGCGATGAACCCGGCGTGGTGGCGGGAAAGCGGCTTGCGCCAGGCGACGAGCGCGGCGAACAGCCACGAAACGCCGATGCCGCCGAACGCCAGCCAGAGGCCTTCGCGCGGCGGGATCTGGAAAAATTCCCGCCAGGTGCCCGCGGCGGACGCCAGCACCAGCAGGTAGCCGACCGCGAGCAGGCCGCGGTGGGCGGTGCGCGCCTGGAGGTGGACGATCGCCGGCGGCGGTCCGGCCCCGAGCGCGCTCAGCGCCTCGCGGCGGCGCAGCTCGTCCAGTTCGCGCTCGCTGCGGCGGCGGGCGGGCAGCGGCGAATCCGCCACCTGCTTGGGAACCATGAGCACCGGCTGACGCTCGGAGTGCTTCAGCGAGTTCATTTTCTTGATCCGCACCGGCTGGGCCGGCGGCGGTTCCTCCGCGGCGGCGGGTGGTTCCGGAGCCGCGTCCTCCGGCGGTGCCGCCGGAGGGGAAAACGCCGGAGCGGAAGCGGCGGCGGAGGGAAGGCCCATCTGCTCGCGCAGTCTGGCGATTTCCTCGGCCGTCTTCTTCCGCTCTGGCAGCAAGCTCATGGGGATTCCTTTTCGATCACCTCGATCCGGTCCGCGCCGTCGGTGCTTTCCAACGAAACGAGGACGTGGTCGAGGCGGTTGGTTTCCAAGCGCAGCCCGACGTAGTCCGGCTGGATCGGCATTTCGCGGTGGCCGCGGTCCACCAGCACCGCCAGCTCGACCTTCGCCGGGCGGCCGTAGTCGGACAGCGCGTCGAGCGCCGCGCGGATCGTGCGACCGGTGAACAGCACGTCGTCGACGAGGATCACGTGCGCGCCGTCGAGGACGAACGGAATGTCGCTTTCCTGCAGCGTCGGATTCTCGTGCAGGTGCTCGAAATCGTCGCGGTAGAGCGAAATATCGAGCACGCCGAGCTCCAGCTCGCGGTCCTCCTCGGCCAGCAGGTTGCAGAGGCGTTCGGCCACCTCGTCGCCGCGGCTGCGGATGCCGACCAGCACGATCGGCTTGCCCTGCGTGCGTTCGCGGATCGCCTCCGCCAGCGTTTCCACGGCGGCCGCGATTTCTTCGGCAGTGAGGATGCGGTTCATGGTCAAACGAAGTGCATGATGCCGATGTCCCGGCGGCGTTGCGCGCCCGGGAACGTGACCAGATCGGTCGCGGCGTGGGCCTTGGCCACCGCCTCCTCGCGGGTCGCGCCACCGGCGACCACCGCCAGCACGCGGCCGCCGTTCGTCTCCCAACCGCCGTCGGCGGTCTTGCGGGTGCCGGCGTGGTAAACGCGGGCGTTCTCCACGCGTTCCAGCCCTTCGATCCGGTCGCCGTTGCGCGACGTCTCCGGGTATCCGGCCGAGGCGAGGATCACGCAGACGCTCCAGCCGTCGTCGAAGCCGATGAGCGCCGGGTTCAGCTCGCCCTTGGCACCGGCCAGGCAGAAATTCGCCAGATCGCCCGTCACCAGCGGCATCACCGCCTGGCATTCCGGGTCGCCGAAACGGCAGTTGTATTCGATCACCTTCGGACCGTCCGGCGTCAGCATCAGGCCGAAGTAAAGGAAGCCGCGGTACGGCAGGCCGTCGGCGTTCAGGCCGGCGACGGTTGGCGCGACGATTTCCTTCTCGATCCGCGCCAGCAGGTCGGCGTCGATCAAGCGGCGGCTCGCCACCGCGCCCATGCCGCCGGTGTTCGGGCCCGCGTCCCCTTCCCCGATCCGCTTGTAATCGCGGGCGGGGGTGAAAATCAAATAACCGTCATCGACGATGGCGGCGAAAATCGAAACCTCCGGGCCGACCAGGCATTCCTCGACCAGCATGCGGCCCGCGCCGAAGCGGCGCTCGACCAGCACTTCGTTGAGAAAGGTCTCGGCCGAAGCCTCGTCCGGGCACACCGCCACGCCCTTGCCGGCGGCCAGACCGTCGAACTTCAGCACCGTCGGGTAAACCCCGGCGATCGCCGCGCGGGCTTCCTCGATGGTATTCACCACCGTCACCGCCGCCGTCGGGATCCCGTGGCGGAAGAGGAACTGCTTGGCGAACTCCTTGCTCGCCTCCAGCTGGGCCGACTGCTTGTGCGGGCCCCAGCACGGGATGCCTTCCTTTTCGCAAAGGTTGGCGAGGCCCTCGTTTTTCACCAGGTAGCTCTCCTCGCCCGCCACGCAGAGGTCGATCGCGTTCGCCTTCATCCAGGCGACCAGCGACTCCAGGCCGTCGGCCGGCACCGGCTTCGCGATTTCCAGAATCGCCTCGCTGCCCGGGAAGCAGAACAACTCCGGCTTGCCCGGCGACTCCGCCAACGCCCGAACCAGCGCGTGCTCGCGCCCACCTTTGCCAACGACCAGAACTTTCATCCGCGGCGGTTTTCCGGGAAACCGCCCCGCGAGACAACCTCAATTCCCGGCGGAAAGGGTCGCCGCGCCTCCGTTCGCCACGGAGTTGAGCCTTCAGGCGAGGAAGGTCTTCCCGGGCGGAGCCAAATGCGCGACACGAAGATCTGGAGCGCGCGCGATTCATCGCCGCCCTGGCCGATGGCGATTCATCGCCGGGGAAAACCGCCTCCGAACCACGGATGCACGCGGAGGAACCCGGATTCGGAACCGCCGCGCAGCCGCGTTGGGCTGGGTGGACGGCCGGGTTTCCCGCCGAGGCCGGTTGTCGGAATTCAACTCCTTGTTGAATCTAGCCGCACGTAGGCAGGCTCTTTGCGCTTCCAATGCTTAACGCCAGCGAAGGTTTCGTAAATGTGTCGATCAGCGTAGCCGTCTTCGGTGGCAAACTCGACCTCAACCGTCAACTTAACCGTCCTCTGGTAATCCTCTGCTTCTACGCTGTAAATCAGCGCCCATACTTTCGTGTCGCAAAAATCGTCCAAGCACTCGTAGCGAACTAACTCACAGGGTGGCAAATTGAACGATTCGGGCCAAAACACCTTCAGATCATCGAGAGCACAATTACGAACGTCGTGAATCAAGAGTGCGCAGACGCCACCATTCTCGCATCGAAGAGCCATCGCTAATTTATCGATAAGCAATTCTCCCATTCGAAACGCGTCCACAGAAACCACCCCCTCACGCAGCAGATGCTGGATTTGATCCAACTTAACCGGAAAGACTCGAAAATACGGGCCATATTGGAACCGCTTCAGCTGGTTTTCTAACCTATCTCGCTCCCGATCTTTGACCAATTGTCCCTGAAGCAGTTCAACTTGCCGTTCCTGCGCTTGGTAGGCGTGGTAGGCGAAGTAGCCAGCCACTACGGCAGCAATCGCCGCGACCCATGTCGCAACCATTGAAAGCCAATCCGCAACGCTGCCTAACCATTCGGCGCACGAGGGTTCAGCAGTAGTCATGCGAGGGTTTTACCCGTTAGTGCGGAAAACGCACGCAATCACTCATTGTACAGCTTCGCCGAAGCGATTGAAATCGCCTCCGCCGAGGGCGGCGATGAATCGCGCCGAGCCAGCGACCCGTTTCCAACCCGGTTGAAGGAGTTGAGGCTTCAGCCGAGGAGGGGGCTAAGCCGCGGGGGCGGAGTCGGGCGAGCTGCTTGCTCGTTCTCCATCGGCTCCGCCCGGGAAGACCTTCCTCGGCTGAAGCCTCAACTCCCCGCTTCGAAACGATCCGGCGGGAATTGCCTCCATCTCCGCGCCGCTTCCTCACGCCCCAATTGCTCCAGATACGCCGGAGCGCTCGACCACCGCCAATCCGTCCAATGCTCCACAAACCCGTGCCTCACCGGGTTGTGATGCACGTAATTCAGCGCGGCAGGGTGGTGATCATCATTCAAAAGCACGCGCTCGGCGGCGTTGCACCAGACTTTGCGCCCGCGCGCCTGCTCCTCGCCGTTCCACAGAAACGACGTTCTCCCATGCAACCGCCCGAGAGCCTTGAGCAAATCGAGCACCCGCTCGCTCAGAACCACCGCGTGGTAGTGGTTCGGCAGCACCACCCATGCGCCCGTTTCCGAACCGCATTCCCCAAAGCAGTCCAACAACGCGGCGGCGAAATCGTCCATGCGGGCATCGGAGCGGCCGATGTGGCTGGCATGCTCGTAGCAAGCCGCGGAAATCAAATACCAACGGCGACCGCTATCGTAATGCGGAGGGCTGTGGGGAGGCCGGCGCGCCAGATGCCGTTCGCGCAGCAGTTCTTTCTCTGTTCGGGAGTCAGTTTTCTCCACCGGTACATTCACGCCGGATAGGCCTTCGAAACCCTCGGGTCGAGCTTCAATCGTCACTCTCCGGAGTTGAGGCTTCAGCCGAGGAGGGGGCGAAGCCACGGGGGCGGAGGCGGGTGAGCTGCTTTGCTCGTTCTCCATCGGCTCCGCCCGGGAAGACCTTCCTCGGCTGAAGCCTCAACTCCCCGCGATTTCCGACCCCGCCACCTTCCCGGATGAATCCGGAGCCTTCCCGAATGAATTCGGAGGCCTCCGGATTCCTTCGGGAGCGCTCCCAGCGGAGGACGGAGCCTTCCCACGAGGGCTGCCAGCGCCCGAAATGCATTGGAAACCGTCCGGAATGCCGCCGGAAGGCTCCGGATCGCCTCGGGACGCCTCCCGGACCGATTTGGAACGGCGCATTTTTCTTCCGGAATCGTCCGCCAACCGGGGGAGCCGTCGCGCCCGCCGGAGATGTCACAAAATCGGCCAACTAGTCACATCTTCGGCAGTTAGACCGATTCACTCTCGACGGATGCGCCATTCTCCCTAGGAAACGCGATCACCGTCCGAACTGTTAGATGCCGCATGGCGGTCCGGCCGATGAACCCAAACCCGCGGCAATTCCAAGAAACCACATCGCAATGGCCACCGGCCCCATTCCACGCAGCGAATCCGAACTCGCCCCCTGGCTGACCAACTTCGGCCAGAAACTCGCCACCTATGCCACCACTCTCGGGATCACCGTCCCGGAAGTGGAACAGACCCAGGTGGAGATCGACTACCTGATCTATCTGATCAACATCCGCCTGCCCTTCGTGCGGCAGACCCAGGCCGCCACGGTGGAGTATAAGAATTTCATCATGAACGGCGACCCGACGATCGCCCTGCCGGCCACCCTGCCCGGCACGGTGCCGCCGCCGGACTATCCGGCGCAGGTCCTGCCCGGTGTGCTGACGCGCTTGCGCAAGCTGATCCAGACGATCAAGAACCGCCCGGCCTACACCGAGACGATCGGCCAGGACCTCGACATTCTGAGCAGCGCCACCACCGTTTACCCGGACGCGCCGACGATCACGCTGACCCAGGCGGCGGCGGGCGCGGTGACCATCGGCTGGAACAAGGCCGGCTGGAGCGGCGTGCGCTTCCAGAGCCGCGCGAAGGGCGGCGAGTGGTCGGACATCGGCATCGACCTGCACAGCCCGTTCGTGGACACCCGGCCGCTGGCGACGCCGTTCCAGCCGGAAGGCCGCGAGTACCGCGCGAGCTACCTCGACGGCGACACGCCGCAGGCGACCTTCAGCCAGGTGCTGGAAGTGACCGTGGCGCCGTAAACCAATCTCCTAGGGTAATTGTTGTGTAGCCAACGGGCGGTCGGAGCGATCCGGTCGCCCGTTTTTTGTGTCCGTGGCTGCCCCGTCCCGGGGCAGGCCGTGGTTGCGGCGTCTCGCCGCAATATCAACTCAATCCGGCGGCGGGACGCCTCCGTCACGGCCTGCGGCGGGACGCCGCAGCCACCGTCGATTCACTTCTTCTTCGCCTGCGACATGGCCTGGCTGAACCAGTCGTTGTTGCCGCCGCCCTGTTGTTGCGGGCGGGAGTCGCGGGATTGGAAAGTCCGGTTGCCGCCGCCGCGATTGGCGTTGGCATCGCGGTCGCCGGCGCTGCTGCGGCGGTTTTCGGCGTCGGGCTTCGACTTCATCGAGAGCGCGATGCGGTTCCGCTTGAGGTCGACTTCGACGACGGTGACCTGGACCTTTTGGCCGACCTTCACCACTTCGCTGGCATCGCGGACGAAATGGTCGGCGAGCTGGCTGACGTGGACGAGGCCATCCTGGTGGACGCCGATGTCAACGAACGCACCGAAGGCGGTGACGTTGGTGACGATGCCGGGCAACTTCATGCCGGGCGAGAGGTCGGATGTCTTTTCAACGCCGGCGGCGAATTCGAACAACTCGAACTGCTTGCGCGGATCGCGGCCGGGTTTGGAAAGCTCGGCGAGGATGTCCTTCAGCGTCGGCAGGCCGACCTCACCGTCGACGTACTTCTGCAGGTCGACCTTCTTCTGAAGCGCTTCGTTGCCGATGAGGTCACCGACCTGGCAGCCGAGATCGGCGGCCATGCGCTCGACCAACGGGTAGCGTTCCGGGTGGACGGCGGAGGAATCGAGCGGGTGCGCGCCGCCGCGGACGCGGAGGAAACCGGCGGCCTGCTCGAAGGCTTTTTCGCCGAGACGCGGGACCTTTTTCAGCTCGGCGCGGGAGGTGAACGCGCCGTGCTCGTTGCGGTAGGCGACGATGTTCTCGGCCAGCGAACCGTTCAGACCGGAGACGTAGGAAAGGAGCTGCTTCGAGGCGGTGTTGAGCTCGACGCCGACGGCGTTGACCGAGCTGACCACGGTGTCGTCGAGGCTGGCCTTGAGCGCGCGCTGGTCGACGTCGTGCTGGTATTGGCCGACGCCGATCGCCTTCGGGTCGAGTTTCACCAGCTCGGCGAGCGGGTCCATCAGGCGGCGGCCGATGCTCACCGCGCCGCGCACGGTGACGTCGTGGTCAGGGAATTCCTCGCGGGCGACGTCGGAGGCCGAGTAGATCGACGCGCCGCTTTCGTTGACCATCACGACCGGGATCGACGACGGCAGCTTGAGCTTTTTCACGAAGGCCTCGGTCTCGCGGCTGGCGGTGCCGTTGCCGATGGCGATCGCCTCGATGTCGAATTTCTGGATGAGTTCGACGATCTCCTTCGCCGCCTCGTAGAGCTGGGTGTTCGAGCCGGCGGTCGGGTGGATCACCGTGTGGTGGAGCAGCTTGCCGGAGCGGTCGAGCACCACGGTCTTGCAACCGGTGCGGAAGCCGGGGTCGATGGCGAGCAGGCGCTTTTCGCCGAGCGGCGAGGCGAGCAGGAGTTCACGGAGGTTTTCGGCGAAGACCTGGATCGCAGTTTCGTCGGCGCGCTTTTTACCGAGCAGGCGCATCTCGGTTTCCATCGAGGGCATCAGCAGGCGCTTGCAGCCGTCTTCCACGGCGAGGCGAACCTGCTCGGCGGCCTTGCCGGAGCCTTTCACCCAATCGCCCATCGCGAGGCCGGTGATACGCTCAAGCGGGACTTCGACGCGCATCAGCAGGAAGCCTTCTTTTTCGCCGCGGCGGATCGCCAGCATGCGGTGCGACGGGATCGAGGCGAACGGCTCGCTCCACTCGAAGTAGTCGCGGAACTTCGCGGCTTCCGCGTCCTCGTCCTTGCCGAACATGACGCGGGAGGAAACGGTCGATTCCTCCTCGTAGCGCTTGCGGGCGCGGCCGCGCAGCGCGGCGTCGTCGGCCACGCGCTCGGCGATGATGTCGCGGGCGCCGGCGAGGGCGTCTTCGAGCGTCGGCACTTCCTTCTCGGCGTCGACGAACTTCGCGGCCTCCTCGGCCGGATCGCCGTTCTGGTGGGCGAAGATCCAATCGGCCAGCGGTTCGAGGCCGCGCTCCTTCGCCTTGGTCGCGCGCGTCTGGCGCTTCGGGCGGAACGGGGCGAAGACGTCCTCCAGCGCGGCCATCGTGGCGGCGGCCTCGACCTTCTTCTTCAGCTCGGGCGAAAGCAGCGAGCGCTCGTCGAGCGACTTGAGAATGGCGGAGCGGCGGGAGTCGAGCTCGGCGAGCTGCACCATGCGGTCGCGGATGGTGGCGATCTGGACTTCGTCGAGCGAGCCGGTCTGCTCCTTGCGGTAGCGGGAAATGAACGGGACCGTCGCGCCCTCGGCGAGCAGCTTGGCGGTAGCGGCGACCGAGCGGGCGTTGAGGCCGGTTTCGCGGGCGATGGTTTCCAAATGCTGGCTGGCGGCGGCGGTCGGGACGTCGGACATGATGCGGGGGCGATTGGGTAGCCAAGCCCGGCCGGAAAGGCAATCGCGCTAAATGAGGGAACCGCGAATCGGGCGAATCTCCTGGGGACAAGGCACCCCGGATGAAGAGAAACCACGAATGACATGAAATTTCACGAAAGGTTCTGATTTCGTGCCCTTTCGTGTTTTTCGTGGTTGGGAGAAGTTCACAAAAAAGGCCGCTCTCCCGAGGGAAAGCGGCCTTTTCAAATCAACCAATCACTCGGCGGAGCTGCCGTTGCGGATGATGTCGAGGAAGCTCTGCGGATCGAGCGAGGCGCCGCCGATGAGCGCGCCGTCGATGTCCGGGCAGGCCATCAGCTCGGCGGCGTTGTCGGGCTTCACGCTGCCGCCATACTGGATGCGCACCTTGGCGGCGACTTCCTGGCCGTAGAGCTCGGCGATCACCGAGCGGACGAAGGCGTGGGCGTCCTGCGCCTGCTGCGAGGTGGCGGTCACGCCGGTGCCGATCGCCCAGACCGGCTCATAGGCGACGACGGTTTCGGTGACGTCCTTTTCGGAAAGCCCCTTGAGGCCTTCGGTGATCTGGGTGCGGAGCACGCTTTCGAGCTGGCCAGCCTCGCGCTCCTGCAAGGTTTCGCCGATGCAGAAGATCGGGCGGAGGTTCGCCTCGCGGGCCTTCTTGAGCTTGGCGTTGATGACGGCGTCGGTCTCGCCGTAGATCGAGCGGCGCTCGCTGTGGCCGAGGATGACGAAGTGGACGAGCAGTTCGCGCAGCATCAGCACACTGACCTCGCCGGTGTAGGCGCCGGAGTCGAACTGCGAGCAGTTCTGGGCGGCGGTCTGGATGCCGTGGTTGCCGTTGAGCACGCTGACCAGCTTCGGCAGCGAGACGAACGGCGGGGCGATCACCACGTCGGCGGCGAACGACTGGTTCTGGACCTTGGAGAGGAAGCTTTTCACGAAGTCCTCGGTTTCCGAGGGGCCTTTGTTCATCTTCCAGTTGGCGGCGAAAATCGGTTTGCGGCTCATGACAGATCGGATTGGGGGAGAGAGAAAAAAAGGGCGGACCACCCCTGAAGGACGGTCCGCCCGGTGGAGGAATCAGGCTTCGGAAAGCGCGGCCACGCCGGGCAGCTGCTTGCCTTCGAGCAGTTCGAGGGACGCGCCGCCGCCGGTCGAGATGAAGGTCACCTTGTCGTCGAGGCCGAACTTGTTGATGGCCGTGACGGAGTCGCCGCCGCCGACGATGGTCGTGCCGGCGTTGGCGGCCAGCGCTTCGGCGATCGCCTTGGTGCCCTTGGCGAAGCTGTCGAGCTCGAACACGCCCATCGGGCCGTTCCAGAGGATGGTCTTCGCCTTGGCGACTTCGGCGACGAACTCGCCGATGGCGACGTCACCGATGTCGATGCCTTCCCAGCCGTCCGGCGTTTCACCGCCCTGTTCGTAGGGCGCGGTGCACTTGGTCTCGGCGCCTTCCTTGAACTCCTGCGTGATGCGGGTGTCGGCCGGAAGGAGGAAACGGACGCCCTTGGTTTCGGCGTTCTTGAGGATGTCGAGCGCGAGGTCGAGCTTGTCGGCTTCCACGCGGCTGTTGCCGGTATGGTAGCCCTGCGCCTTGCGGAAGGTGTTGGCCATCGCGCCGCCGATCAGGAAGGCGTCGGCCTTTTCCATCAGCGCGTTGATGACGAGGATTTTGTCGGAGACCTTGGCGCCGCCCATGATGACGAGGAACGGGCGCTCCGGGTTTTCGAGCTTGCCGACGAGGTATTCGAGCTCGCGCTCCATCAGGAAGCCCATCGCGCTCTTGGCGACGTAGTGGGTCACGCCTTCGGTCGAGCCGTGGGCGCGGTGCGCGGTGCCGAACGCGTCGTTGACGTAGATTTCGGCGCTGCCGGCGAGTTCCTTCGCGAAGGCGGCGTCGTTCTTCTCCTCTTCGGCGTGGAAGCGGGTGTTTTCCAGGATCAGCACCTGGCCGGCCTGGAGCGCGGCGCGCAGGGCGGCGGCATCGGCGCCGACGCAGTCCGGCGCGAGCTTCACGTCCTGGCCGAGGATTTCGCCGAGGCGGGCCGCGGCGGGGGCCAGCGAGTATTTCGCCTCCGGTCCGCCCTTCGGACGGCCGAGGTGGGAGCAGAGCACCAGTTTCGCGCCACCGGCGAGCAGGTGTTTGATCGACGGCACGGCGGCCTGGATGCGGGTGTCGTCGGTGATCACACCATCCTTGAGCGGGACGTTGAAGTCCACGCGCATCAGCACTTCCTTGCCCTGAACGTCGAGATCGCGGATCGAGAGTTTAGCCATGGGGCGCAAATCCCGCCCGAGGGGGCATTTGAAGTCAAGCCCCGCGTGGTTCGCGCGCAGCGGACGCGGTTTCATGCGCAACCGCCGCGCGGGCACCGGCGGCCACCTCGACGGCGACGATGCAGACGTCGTCATCGTATTGGGCGCGCCGCTGGAACGACGAAACCTGGCTGACGATCTTGGCCGGCATCGCGGCCATCGGCCCGTCGAGCGCCTCGTCGAAACTGGCCGCCAGCCGCTCGACTCCGAACGGCGTCCCGTCCGGGCGCTCCGCCTCGACCACCCCGTCGGTGAACAGCAGGAACACGTCCCCCGGCTTCATCGGGGATTCCATGGTCCGGTAGATCGCCTCCGGCAACAGCCCCAGCGCGGGCTGGCGGCTGCATTCTTTCCATAGCGGCTCCGGCGCACGCCCGCTGCCCCGCCGCACGCGGAGCGGCGACGGATGCCCCGCGACCGCCCAGGACGCCAGGCCGGTACGGGTGTCCAGCGTCATGAAAAACGCGGTGACGAACAGGGTCTGCCCGCTGCGGGCGATCACCTCCTGCAGGTGGCGGTTCAGCTCGCCGAGGAAATCGCCCGGCGCGGTGGCCTGCGTACAATAGTTCCGCACCAGCGCGCGCAGGATGGCCGTGATCAGGGCCGAACGCGCGCCGTGCCCCATGACGTCGGCGATCAGCACGCCGACCCGGTTTTCATCCAGCTCGATCAGATCGAAAAAGTCGCCGCCGATCGTCGAGGCGGGCTGGTAGAAGTGGGCGAACCGCAGCGCCAGCGGACTCCCGGTTTCCGCCGGCCCGACCTCCGGATAGTCGGAGGGAAGCAACGCGTTCTGGAACTCCCGCGCCAGTTCCAGATCCTCGCGGATCACGGCGGTTTTCGCCGCGACCTCCGCCTCCAGCTGGCGGTGGTAGCGCAGCACGCGCGAGGTCATCACCGCGAGGTCGCTCGCCAGCCCCTCGATCTCGTCGCCGGTGCGGATCTCCAGGATCTTCTTCAAGTCCTCCTCGGCCAGGTGATGCCGGGCGGCAGCCTCGACTTCGTCGCGGTCCGCCCCCTGCGCCATGCGGGCGGTGGCGGACACCGAGCGGGCGGCTTTGCCCAGCACCGCGAGAGGATCGAGAATCTGGTGGCGGATCAGCATGTAACCCGCCGCCCCGCACACCACCACGAGCAGCCCGACCGAAAGCCCCATCCACAGCAGACTGCGGCGTAGCGGTTTCACCACGTCGTCGCGCCGAGAGGAGAACAGGAAGTAGGCGCGCGCCGCCCCGCCCGGCTCGCCCACTTTCACAAAACCCGTCATCCGCGCGTCGCCGTCGCACGCCCACAGCAGCGACCCCGTCCCTCCCTGCCGTTGGATGGCGGACAAGGTGTCCGGACTCACCCGGTCCGCCAGCGACACGAAATTCGACTTCGAGCTGGCGAGGATCCGCCCGTCCGGCAGCACGATTTCCCAGCGCTCGCCCATCGCCTCGCCGTCGAAGCCCAGGCGGGCAAACAGGCTGGAGATGTCCACCGAGATCTTGGACACCCCGGCGAATTCCCCGCCTTCATACAAGGGCGAAACCACGTCCAGCGAGAACACCTTGGCGCTGTCGTCATAATTCAGCTCGTCCGTCCACACGCTCCCAGGGGGCATGCTTTTGCCCTTCTGCCACCACGCCTCGTCCGCCTGATCGTAGTCGCTGGTCCTGCCGGTGGACGCCACCACCCTGCCCTCGCGGTCGGTCACGAAAATCTCGGCGTTTTCCGGGTGCAGCGCCCGGTAGCGGTTCAGGCTTTCCGCCCCCGGATTCTCCAGCACCGCCTGCAGCGGCGGGTCGCCCGGCACCAGCGACGGCCATTGCGCATCCAGCCGCCGGGATTCCACGGCCACGGTCTGCGGATCCTTCCCCGCCAGCCCGCGGTTCTTCTCCTCAAGCACCCGCATCAGCGCGGGATCCGCCGCCAGCCAGGTCCGGAATTGCTCGCCCTGCGCCTCGGTCGCCTGGCCGACCGCCTTGCCGAGCGTGAGCGCCTCGACCTGGTGCAGGCGCCCCCGCTCCGCCAGCAGGTGCCGATACCCCCAGGTTTCAAAAATGGCCAACCCGACCACCAGCGGAAGCGCGGCGGAGACGATCAGCCCCCCCAGAAACTTCCCCCGGAGCCCGAGTTTTCTCATTCTCAAGTTCTAACCGCGTTGCCGGCGGGTGGCGAGTTCGTTTTCCCCCGGCCGTACGCAGGAACGCCCGGCCTCGCGGCCGGGCGTTCGCTTGTCCAATCTCTTGGGAAAACGGATCAGAGACCCTTCTTCACCACGTCGAAGAGGAGGTTGATGACGCGGTTGGAGTAGCCCCACTCGTTGTCATACCAGCTCACCAGCTTGAAGAAGGTGGAGTTGAGCTCGATGGACGAGCCGGCGTCGAAGATCGACGAGTGGCTGTCGTGGATGAAGTCGGTGGAAACCACTTCGTCGTCGGTGTAGGCGAGGATGCCGTTGAGGTAGGTGTCGGCGGCCTTCTTCATCGCCGCCTTGATCTCGGCGAGCGAGGTTTCCTTGGTGGTCTTGACGGTGAGGTCGACGACGGAAACGGTCGGGGTCGGCACGCGGAAGGCCATGCCGGTGAGCTTGCCCTTCACTTCCGGGCAAACCAGCGCGACGGCCTTGGCGGCGCCGGTGGTCGACGGGATGATGTTGATCGCCGCGCTACGGCCGCCCTTCCAGTCCTTCTTGGACGGACCGTCGACGGTCTTCTGGGTGGCGGTGTAGGAGTGCACGGTGGTCATCAGACCTTCCTCGATGCCGAAGCCTTCCTTGAGGAGGACGTGGACGATCGGGGCGAGGCAGTTGGTGGTGCAGCTCGCGTTGGAGATGATGTGGTGCTTGGCCGGGTCGTAGTTGGCATCATTGACGCCCACCACGAAAGTGCCGTCCTCGCCCGAAGCCGGAGCGGAGATGATGACCTTCTTGGCACCGGCGACGAGGTGACCCTTGGCCTTCTCGGCGGCGGTGAACAGGCCGGTGGACTCGATGACGACCTCGACGCCGAGATCCTTCCACGGGAGACCGTCCGGGGTGCGGGCGCTCACGACCTTGATGTCATGACCGTTGACGACGAGAACGTCATCCTCTTCCAGCTCCGGGCTGGACTTCTTCGAGGAAACCGTGCCGTTGAACTTACCCTGCGTGGAGTCGTACTTGAGCAGGTAGGCGAGGTTGTCGGCCGGAACGATGTCACCCACGGCGACGACGTTGAAGGTGGTGCCGAGGTGGCCCTGCTCGACGAGGGCGCGGAACACGAGGCGCCCGATGCGCCCGAAGCCGTTGATGGCGATGGTGGTCATAATGGTAAGGAGCCTTGCGGCAATTGGTGGCAAAGACCGGTCGACCGGGATGGGCCGCGTCCGGCGGCGCGATTGTGCATGCCAGCCCTTGGGCGTCAATGTCCGGCTCACGTCCGCCGAGCGGCAGCAACGCAACTTCAAGCCACCTCCGGCCGTTCGGGCAAAGCCCGCCCACTTTTTGCCAAAAAACGACCACTGCCCCCCTCCCCAAAAAGAAACCGCCGGAGGAAGCGCGACTCCCTCCGGCGGCCGATGGAATGGATCAGGGGTGGATCACGCCTCGCCTTCCGGCCCGGCGGCTTCTTCGCCCGAAGCGGCGTCTCCGCCCGGGGCGTCCTCGCCGTCAGCGATCACCTTGGAGATGTCCTGAAGTTTCTCGCCGTCCTTCAGCGTGAGCAGTTTCACGCCCTGCGCGTTGCGGCCGGTTTCCCGGATTTCCGCCACGCGGATGCGGATGCTCTGGCCGGTGGAGGTCATCAGCATCAGCTCGTCCTCCTCGACCACCGTGACCGCTCCGACCACCGGGCCGGTCTTGTCGGTCACCTTCATCGTGATGATGCCTTTGCCGCCGCGCGTCTGCTTGCGGTATTCGTCGAAAGCGGTGCGCTTGCCGAGGCCGTTTTCGGAGGCCACGAGCAGGGTCGAGGCGTCGGTCACCAGGGCCAGACCGACGACGAAGTCGCCCTCGACCGGCCGGATGCCCATCACGCCCGCCGAGGCGCGTCCCATCGAACGGGTGTCGTCCTCATGGAAACGCAGGCTCATGCCCTCGTGGGTGACCAGCACGATCTCATCCGAGCCGGAGGTCAGCCGGACGCCGATGAGTTCGTTGGCTTCCTCAAGGATGATGGCGGTCAGGCCGGCCTTTCGGTAGTTGCGGAAGTCGTGGAGCGCGGTCTTCTTCACCTTGCCGCTGCGGGTGGCGAAGAACACGAAACCGGCGTCCTCGCGGAAGGTGATGTCGTCGCCCTTCTCGTCGACCCGGCGCTCGAGGCGGAGCAGGGCGGCGATCTTCTCCTCGGGTTTGAGATCGAGCACGTTGCGGATGCTGCGCCCCATCGCGGTGCGCGAGCCTTCCGGAAGCTCATACACGCGCTCGACGTAGACGCGGCCGGTGTTCGTGAAGAACAGCAGGTAATCGTGCGCCTGCACGCTGAACAGGTGCTCGATGAAATCGTCGGGCTCGTCCTTGCCGGTGGTCCGGGTTTCCATGCCCTTGAGCCCCTTGCCGCCGCGACCTTGCAACCGGTATTCGGAGGCCGGCGTGCGCTTGATGTAACCGCGGTGCGAAAGCGTCACGATCATCGCGTCGTTGGCGATGAGATCCTCCATCGCGATCTCGCCCTCCTCGGCGAGGATCGGGCATTTACGAGGGGTTGCGTATTTCTCACGAATCGCGCCAAGCTCGTCCTTGATGATGGCAAGCACGCGCTCCTCGCGGGCGAGGATGTCGAGCAGATCCTTGATGTTCGCGAGTACTCCGTCGTATTCGCCCTTCACCTTGTCGCGCTCGAGGCCGGTGAGCTGGTAGAGGCGCAGCTCGAGGATCGCGTCCACCTGGCGCTCGCTGAAGACGTAGTGGCCACCCTGGATCGCCGGCTGCGAACGGACGAGGATGCCGAGCGACTCGGCGGTGGCGGTGGTGAACTTGTAGGCGGCGAGGCGCTCGCGGGCCTCGTCGCGGTTCTTCGAGTCGCGGATGATCTTGATGAAATCGTCGAGGTGGCCGAGCGCGAGCAGATAGGCCTCCAGCAGTTCGGCGCGCTCCTCCGCCTTGCCGAGCAGGTAGCGCGTGCGGCGGATGACGACCTCGCGGCGGTGCTCGATGTAGGCGTCGATCGCCTCCTTGAGCGAAAGTTGTTTCGGGCGGTTCTTGTGGATCGCCAGCATGTTCACGCTGAACGACGTTTCCAGCGCGGTGAGCTTGAAGAGTTGGTTGACGACCACCTGCGGGCGGGCGTCGCGCTTCAGCTCGATTTCGATGCGGGTTTCCTCGTCGGAAAGGTCGCGCATGCCGGAGATGCCGGTCAGCGTCTTCTCGTTGACCAGCTCGGCGATGCGCTCCTGCAACACGGCGCGGTTCACGCCGTAGGGCACCTCGCGGATGACGATGATCGACCTGCCGTTTTCGTTTTCCTCGATCTCGACCTTGCCTCGGAGACGCATCGAACCGCGTCCGGTGCGGAAGTATTCCTCGATGCCGCGCAGGCCGCGGATTTCGCAGGACACCGGGAAATCGGGCCCCTTGATGTGCTGCATCAGCTCGGGCAGCGTGATCTCGGGCTTGTCGATCTGCGCGCAGATGCCGTCGATCACCTCGCCGAGGTTGTGCGGCGCGAGGTTGGTCGCCATGCCGACGGCGATGCCGGTGCCGCCGTTGACCAGGAAGTTCGGGAACGCGGACGGCAGCACCGTGGGCTCTTCCTGGGAACCGTCGTAGTTCGGCTGGAAGTCGACCGTGTTCTTGTCGAGATCCTCCATCATCGCCATGCCGAGGTGGTGGAGCCGGGCCTCGGTGTATCGCATGGAGGCCGCGGCGTCGCCTTCGACCGAGCCGAAGTTGCCTTGGCCGTCGACCAGCATCTCACGCATCGACCACGGCTGGCCCATGTTGACGAGCGTCGTGTAGATCGACTGGTCGCCGTGCGGGTGATAATTACCCATCGTCTCGCCGACGATCTTGGCGCACTTCACATGGGCCTTGCCGGGCGTGACGCCAAGCTGGCGCATCGCGTAAAGCACGCGGCGCTGCGAAGGCTTGAGGCCGTCGCGGACGTCCGGCAGGGCGCGCGAGATGATGACCGACATCGAGTACTCGAGGAACGAGTTCGAGAGCTCCTCGGCAACGTTGATGGGCTTGATGGCGTCTTGAGACATGGAAAACAAAGTGATCGGTGATCAGTGGACGGTGATCAGTGAGAAGAGCCGCTGACCGGCGTCACACGTCCAGGTTGCGGACGTTGAGCGCGTTGTCCTCGATGAACCGTTTGCGCGGCTCGACGATGTCGCCCATCAGGACGTCGAACATTTTATCAGCCTCGACCGCGTTGTCCTCGTCCAGACGGACGCGGAGGAACTGGCGGGTCTCCGGGTCCATCGTGGTTTCGAAAAGCTGCTTGGCGTTCATTTCGCCAAGACCCTTGAAGCGCTTGATCTGCACGCCGCGGCTAGCGATCTCGAGAACCCGGACGAGCACCTCCGGCAGGGAGAACACCGGATGGATCTTCTGCTTTTCGCCGTCGCCTTCGAGCAACTCGAACAGCGGCGTGTCGTCGTCGGAGAACTTCGCGGTGTCGATGCCGCACTCGTTGAGGCGGCCGAAGATCTTGGCGATCGCGTGAGACTCGTGGAGTTCGTGCAGATTCGCCCGGCGGGACGGACCGGCGTGCGCGGCGGAATCCTCGTCCGGCAGCAGCTCGTCGAACAGGCGGAGGTCGCGGTTCTCGGCGGCATAGGCGCGGAGCGCTTCCTCGTCGGCGAAATAGAGCACGCTCTCGTCGTTGCCGATGCGGACACGGACCATGTATTCCGGAAGGTGTCCGTTGCGGCGGGCGGCGAGGTAGTCTTTGAAATTGCCGCCATTTCCCGCGATGGAGTTCGAGTAGCGGGACAGCGCCGAAAGATTCTCGAGGATGATCTTGAGCTCGCCCGCGGAGAACGAGCGGGACTGATCGTGCGTGCGCAGCTCCACCTCGCTCGATCCGAGCTCGATGAGGATGCGGTCGGGCTGGCCGTTGTCCTGCACATACTCCGACCGCTTCTTGCGCGTGACCAAATAGAGCGGCGGCTGGGCGATGTAGAGATACCCGCGTTTCACCAGCTCCGGCATGTGGCGGCAGAAGAAAGTCAGCAGCAGCGTGCGGATGTGGGAACCGTCCACGTCGGCGTCGGTCATGATGACCACCTTGTGATAGCGGACCTTGTCGATGTTGAACGAGCCGTCCTGGTCACCGTCGCCGATCCCCGCACCGATGGCGGTGATGAGGTTCTGGATCTCCTTGTTCTGGAGCGCGCGGTGGAGGCGGGCCTTCTCGACGTTGATGAGCTTGCCGCGCAGCGGCAGGATCGCCTGCGTGCGTCGGTCGCGCCCCTGCTTGGCCGAGCCGCCCGCGGAGTCACCCTCGACGATGTAGAGCTCGGATTTCGCCGGATCGCGCTCGGAGCAGTCGGCGAGCTTGCCCGGCAGGCCGCCGCCGGAGAGGGCGGACTTGCGGACGGTCTCGCGGGCCTTGCGCGCCGCCTCGCGGGCGCGCGCGGCGTTGACCGATTTCTCGATCACCTTTTTCGCGACGGCGGGGTTCTCCTCGAAAAACGCCATCAGGCCCTCGTAGACGATCGAGGAAATCACGCCCTCGATCTCGGTGTTGACCAGCTTGTCCTTGGTCTGCGAGCTGAAGCGCGGATTCGGCATCTTCACCGAGATCACGCACACCAAACCCTCGCGCACGTCGTCGCCGGACAGCGAAGGATCCTTGTCCTTCAGGATCTTGTTGCCCTTGGCGTATTGGTTGATGCCGCGGGTCAGCGCGGTGCGGAAGCCGGTCAGGTGCGTGCCGCCGTCGGCGTTCGGGATCGAGTTCGCGAAGCAGAGGATCTGGTCGTTGTAGGAATCGTTGTATTGGAACACCACGTCGGCGAACACATCGTCGCTGGTCTTCTTTCCGTCATAGTCGATCTCGACCTGGCGCTTACCGGTCAGGATCACCGGCTCGTGGATCACCGTCTTGTTCTCGCCGAGCTGGAGCACGAACTCCTCGATACCCTTGGCATAGTAGAAGGTCGTCTTTTTCGCTGATTCCGGGCGCTCGTCTTCGAGGTCGATGATCAGACCCGGGTTGAGGAAGGCGAGCTCGCGCAGGCGGGTCGCGAGACGGTCGAACTTGAACTCGATGGTATCGACGAAGATCGTCGCATCCGGAAAGAAGGTGATCGTCGTGCCGGTGCGCTTCTCGTCGACCTCGCCGACCACCTGCAGCGGCTGGGTCGTCCTGCCGCGCTCGAAGGAGATCATGTGCACCTTGCCGCCGCGAAACACCTCGGCCTTGAACCAATCGGACAGCGCGTTGACGCACTTCGCGCCGACCCCGTGCAGGCCGCCGGAGTACTTGTAGGCGCCCTGGCCGAACTTGCCGCCGGCGTGCAGGTTGGTCAGCACCAGCTCGACGGCCGGGATGCCGAATTTCGGGTGGATGTCCACCGGGATACCTCGGCCGTTGTCGGCTACCGAGATGGAGCCGTCGACGTGGATCACCACCTTGATGCGCGAGCAGTAGCCCGCGAGATGTTCGTCGATCGAGTTGTCCAGAACCTCGAACACGCAGTGGTGCAAACCGCGCTCGTCCGGATCGCCGATGTACATCCCAGGCCGCTTGCGCACGGCCTCAAGCCCTTCCAACTTGTCGATCTGCGCGGCATCGTACTGCTGCTGGCTGGCGACCTGGGTTTCTGGCTTTACGGGATCAATCGGAATCTCGGACATGGGGCTGGAAGAAGCTCCGAAATCCACGCCCGGGAAACAAGGACTTTTCAATGAAAACCGGGAGGCACGACACCCTCACCAGCTCACCGCAAAATCCTTGAATTCAACCAGTTGCAAATTCACCAGAAGCGCCACCAACCGGCACCCAGCCACCGCTGCGCCGCGCAGGCTCCCGCCGCGCAGGCGAGCAACGCCAACACGAGCCACCAGACCCAACGAAACGCGCGTCCCACTCCGGAAACCCGCGGCCGCTCCGGCGCGTCAACCTCCGTCCCGGCTTCCGATTCCGGCTCGTCGGCCAAACCATTTCCGAACGGCACCACCACCCACTGGTGGCAATGAGGGCAAGGTGCCCCCCGGCCCGCCAGCCTCTTGGAACTTTCGATGCGCGTCCCGCACGAACCACACCGGAACGCAACAACTTCCGGGCCATCAGGTGCGGAATTTCTAACCGGCACATCCAAACGCTGCTCGCTCTGCAAGCCTGATTCAAGTTGATTCATTCGGCCATTCCCAGACAACCTCGCTGCCAGCGCAGCAATACCTCAGATGGCGCAACCTCATCGGCCGCGACGCCCTCCAGCACCGCACGCGCCGCAATCAGCGAGCCATCAATATCAAGCTCGGCCGCCACGCGATCCCGCATTTTGAGCAGCCCATCAAGTCTTTTCTCGAAGCCCGCATCGCGACGCCTGCGCGGCCCTTTCGGCTTCAGGGGATAATCGCTTTCGGCCATGGCCGCCACGGCAGCCAACGACTCCCGGTACCGCCTCACGCGATCCGGCCGGAAGTGCGACGGCAGCGCCACCTCGCGTCCGCCCGCGAGCGCCTCGCTCCACTCCAGCAGCACCCGGTTGGTCGCCACCATGAACGAGGGGCGATCCCACGATTCCGCCTCGCGGTCGCGCCAATGCCACAGCGCGTGCAGATAGGCCAGACCGCACCGGTCGAGCCGACCCGACCCCTGGATCCGCCAGGCGTCGTCGCGCGAGTCGTCGCGCTCCATCACTTTCTTGCTCGCGGCCAGACAGCTTTCCTCGAACCAGTCGTAGCGACCTTTGCTAGTCAGCTCGGAAACGATCCGTCCGCCCATCGGCAGCAGATAGTGCACGTCGTTGAGCGCGTATTCGAGCATTTTCGCCGGCAGAGGGCGCTTGCCCCAGTCCGCCTTCTGGGAGGATTTCGAAAGCTCCACACCGAAATAATGCAGCACAAGGTCGGCCAAGCCAAACCGCCGGAGCCCCAGCAGGCGGGCGCCGATCTGGGTGTCGAAAATGACGGCGGGCAGACGGCCGAACTGACGCTTCAACATCGTCATGTCGTAGTCCGCCCCGTGCATCCAGACCACCGCCGGATCGAGCAGCGCGCCCAGCGGGGAAAGATCGGGAATGGCCAGCGGATCGATCAGCAGGCTGCGGTCCCCATAGGCGAACTGCACCAAGCAGAGCGACTCGCGGTAGCGGTGCAGGCTGTCCGCCTCGGTATCGATCGCGCAGACCAGATCCGGCAGCCTGCCAGCATCCGCGACAAAGGCGTCCAGCGCCTCCTGAGTTTCAAGAATCACCTGATGTTCGTTCATCCGGGGGGAGCAATACGGAGACATGACAAGCCCGGGCGAGCTGATCGTCCGCCCGGGCGAAAAACACCATTTCTAGCCGAGCCGTCAATACTTGGCGGTCGCCACCGGACGAATGAGCGTATTGACCGGGATCGTTCCGTCGCTCTTGAACACGATTTGCGTCGGCGTTTCGCTGTCGATTTTCCAGTGAATTTTGCTGGAGAACACTCCCGTCTTGATCTTGGTCCACTTCGTGGCCGGCAGGCTGGAAGTAGTTTCAAGCTCGTAGCTCAGCGATCCACCGGTATCCGGGCGCTTCTGGATCGTAATCGTGATCACGCTGCCATCGTCCGTGCGCACGTAATTCGTCGCCGCCACCGGGCCATCGTAGACCGGCGCAACCGGATCGAATGGCGTGCTGGCGGCATCGTTCGGATCGCTTTGGAGCGCGAATTCCGTCGCGTTGCTGAACGTGTCCTTGTCGAAATCCGCCGTCGACTTGGTCAACGTTGAACTGGACCCCGTCGGGAAAGCGCCGCCGAATGTGGAGTAACCCGAGTAGCTGTCGATGAAACGGATCGGGAACGAGAAATTCCGCTCCGAATTGTCGGACGCCGCACCGCTGATCGCCAACAATCTCTGGAAATTGAGGGTGAAGGTGCCGGTTTCACCGATCGTGAAGAACCCAGGCGGCAAACTGTAGGAAGTCGACAACACATCCTTAATAAACAAAGGCGAACCGTTCGGCGGGAACACCGTGGAGTTGGTCTGGATCTGAAGGAAGAGGAAATCCGATCCTGGACGCACATTCAGCCGGTTTCCTTGCCAGGCAAAGGTGTTGATCACGCGCGGATCGACCTCGTAATAGCCGTTCTTCCAGCGGCTACCCAAAAACTTGAAGCCCTGCTTCCCTTGGGAGCTGGACGCGTCATACATTTCCATATTTGGCAGCAACGTTACGGGAAGACCAACCTTGACCGCAGGATTACTCAGCAAGGGAAACGTGAAGCTATATTGACCAGGCACCAGCTCCCTCGTCATGCGCCGTCCTTCCCCATTGCCCGCCCCATACGGGCGAGTCAGCGTGTAACGGGTCATCTCATACTGCTGCATGGTGACCAACTGGGTATTCCAGAAACTGACAACCCCATCATCCACAAAGCCCCCCAGAGGCCTGGGCAAGGGCGATGCCGGTGCCGCCACCAATTGGCACAATTCGGGCCTGAACGGCTCGATGGTGAGCGCGGGCGTATCAGACGTCACCTCCCAATAGGTGTTGTTATCCAAGACGCCGTCGTTATTAGCATCACCGTATGAAATAATGCCGGTGGAGCCTGTCGGGCAACCAGCCAACGGCGCAGGCCCAAAAGCCGAGGTGTTGCCGTTCTTCGTGCAGCCGGGGTTGATCACGATCTGCCCGTCTTTCAACCCCATGGTGAAAGCGCCTCCCGCAAAAACGGGGCCGGCCGCCGTGGTCTGGGTAAAGTCTTTTTCGGTGCCGAAGATCGCCTCCAAAGTGGCGGATGCCATGCCGGATGAGCCAATCAGCGCGCCGCCGACAAGAGAAAGGGTGAGTTTTTGCACGAGGAAACGCTTCGACAAGGATAGCGCCTTGGCAAGGCGATTTTCCCATCTTCGCCATGGCGATTTGCCATGTCTGGCCTCATGGCCGAAAATGCCCCCGAAATGTCCGGGATCGCCCCTCAGCGCAGGCCCCGGAGCAGCAATTCCGCGTTGGTCTTGGTCGCCCGCAGGTTCGCCTTGAGTGTCTCGATCGCATCGCCCACCGGCAGCTGGGCGAGCTGGCGGCGGATCTCGAGAACCCGCACGAATTCGTCCGGATGATACAAGCGGTCGTCGTTGCGGGTACCGGACTGCGGAATGTGGATCGCAGGGAACACCCGGCGCTCGGCGAGCTCTCTGTCGAGCTTCACCTCCATGTTGCCCGTCCCCTTGAACTCCTCGAAAATCACGTCGTCCATGCGGCTCTCGGTCTCCACCAGCGCCGTGGCGAGAATGGTCAGGCTGCCGCCCTCCTCGACGTTGCGGGCGGTGCCGAAAAATTTCCGTGATTTCTGCAACGCCACAGGGCTGATGCCGCCGGAGCCGATCGGCCCTCCCTGCATTGAGGAGTTATGACCGCGGGCGAGACGGGTCAGACTGTCGAGCAGCAGGATCACGTCCTTGCCAAGCTCAACCAGGCGCTTGGCGCGCTCCAGCACCAAATCGGCGACCTGGGCGTGGCGCTTGGGCGCCTCGTCGAAGGTCGACGCGAACACCTCGGCGCCGGCGGTTTCCTCGAAATCCGTCACTTCCTCCGGGCGTTCGTCGAGGAGCAGGATGACCAGCTCCGCCTCTGGGTGGTTTTTTCGAACGGCGCGGGCGATCTGTTTGAGCAGGATCGTCTTGCCGCCGCGCGGCGGAGCGACAATCAATCCGCGCTGACCCTTGCCCAGCGGCGCCACCAGATCGAGCACCCGGCAGCTGAGGAAGTCCGGGCCTTCGCCCTCCAACAGAATCCGCCGGTCCGGAAACAGGGGCGTCAGCTTGTCGAATTCCTTCGGAACCCGGTATTCTCCGAGCGGAATCCCCTCCACCGAGACCACCTCGCACGCCGAGAGATACTTGTCGCGCTCACGCGGCGCGCGCACCTTGACCCGCACCTTCTGGCCCACGCGCAGCCCGTGCTCCCGCACCAGGTTGCCATGGAGATGCAGATCGTCGGGCGAAGGCCGGAAACTGCGCGCGGGATCTCGCAACATCGCGAAGTTGTCCTTCCCCTGCTCCAGAATCCCCTCGCCCACCAGCTCCACGCCCTCGCGGCCGAAAAAACCGAGCAACTCGAACACGAGCTGGGATTTGGACAAACCGCCCTGGATGCGGATCGGCGCGGCATCCGCCATCGCCTGAAGGTCCGCCAGCGGCTTGGCCCGGAACGCGTTGATATCGATCGAGGCGGGCAAAGCCGGGGCAGCCGGCGCGGAAACCTCGGCGGCGGGCCGGACCTGGATGTCGGAATCGTTCGTGGACATGGGCGGATGGATGCGAGCGTAGCGGGAAATCTGCCGGCGCAGGACGTCTAGCGGGCCTTCATTCCAGAAGACCACGTCCGCACGGGCCAGCTTTTCATCGAGCGGCAGCTGGGCCGCCAATATGGACTCGATCAGGGGGTCATCAAAGCGGTTGCGGGCCTTCAGGCGGGCGATCTGTGTGGCCCGGCTGACGGCGACCAGCAGCGCTTGTTCCTGGCCGAAATCGAACCCGTTTTCGAACAACAGCGGAACGTCCGCGACGAAAAGCGCGGCCCCTTCCTTAACCGCCAGATCCCGAGAAGCAAGACATTCCTCTCGCACCCGCGGGTGCAGAATTCCTTCCAGCAGACGCCTGCTGGCCGGATCGGCGAAGACGCGGGCACGCAGCCTGGCGCGATCCAGACCACCATCCGCAGCCGCAACCTCGCGCCCGAACAACTCCACCACCCGCGCGGCAACCCGCGGATCCGCTTCAAGCAGCTTTCTCACCGAGTCATCGCAGTCGAACAAGCGGACGGACGGCACCGCCTCCGCCAGCAACCGGCAGGCGGTGGATTTCCCGGACGCGATTCCTCCCGTCAACGCCACAATCCGCATCCGAAAAGCCATAGCGCCCCTCCGGCGAAAGCCGACCCTTTTCACGCAAAAAAACAGGCGGAGGATCGCTCCTCCGCCTGTTGGGAATTTCAGACCCGATCCGCGGCTCAGCGGACCGGAAGCACGTCGCCGGTCGGAACGTCGCTGGCACCGGCCGGGAGGCCTTCCACGCCGCCGGTCGAAACCGGCATCTGGGTGGCCGGTCCGGTGACCGCATCCACTCCGCGGAGCTGGCGGCCGGTCGCGTCGATGATGTTCGCCGTCACGAAGATGATCAGGTTGCTCTTGATCCGGTTCTCCGCCTTGGTCTGGAACAGACGGCCGACGATCGGGATGTCGCCGAGAATCGGCACCTTGTCCTCGACGTTCTGGACGTCCTCCCGCATCAGGCCGCCGACCGCGACGGTGTAGCCGTCATAAATGGTCAGCTGCGTGTTGACGCGGCGGCTCGAGAACACCGGCATCTCGATGCGGTTCTCGGTGATCGTGATCGTCACCGGGTTGCCGAGAATGTCGCTGGCGGACGATTGGATCGGGCTGCCGTAGTTGATGAAGCCTTCGAACTCGACGATCTCCGGAACGAAACGCAGGTCGATCACGAGATCGTTTTCGGCGATCGTCGGCTCGATCTCGAGCGTGACACCCGTGTTGCGGGTCTGGAAGGCCGTCGGAGTCGCCGGGGTGACCGGGAAGCTACCGCCGGAGGAGCCCGAGAGCAGACCGGTGCCCGTAGACGAGAACGACGTGCCGCCGCCGACCGTGTTCGGAAGTTCCGGGGGCTCGTATTCGGTCGGGTAGATGAATTCGCGGATGATCTCGATGGTCGCCTTCTGGCCCGACTTGGCCGTCACGCTCGGGGCGGTCATCAGGTCAGTGCCCTTTTTCTGGGCCAGACCACGCATGATCATCTGCACCTGGCTGTCCGAGAACAAACCGGTGAGAGCCATGATGCCGGGGGCTACGTTCGGGCTCTGGGCGGTGCGATTCGGATTATTGAGGATCGCATCGATGCTGTTGCGGTTGATCGCCGCGTCACCGCTACGGTTGCCGCCCGTCACGATGTCCGTGACGTTCTGACCGCTGGCCGCCGGCACACCGGGAATCGTGGTGCCGTTGACCGGGCTGATGAAGTCGGAGTTGGTGCGTGGCGTGCCGCTGCCGATCGTGCCGCCGCCCAGGAACAGGCTGTTGGCATTCAGGCCAAAGGGCGAAACGATCCAGTCGAAGCCGAGCTCGTCGTTGTTCTCCTGGGAGATCTCGACGAATTTGGTGGTGATCTTCACCTGCTTCGGCGTCTTGCTGGTCATCGCATCGACCAACTGCTCGATCTTGTCGAGCTCGGACGGCGTGTTGGTGACCAACAGTGCGCCGTTGGCGCTGAGCGTCGCCGAGCTACCTTCCGGGAAGTTGATGCCGTTCGACTTGAGCAGCTCGTTGATCGGTCTGCGGGCGGTCAGACCGGTCTTGGCCGCACCACCGCCAGCCGGAGCGGCGAACGGATCCGCCGCCTCGGTAGTGGTCGAGCCGCTGTCCGACTGCAAACTGGTCTGGAAGCCCGGCGGCACGCGGAAGGTGCGGCTGAACAGATCCTCGCCGGTTTCCGTCTGCGGCACGAGCGTCACCGCGAAATCGTCAACCTTGTAGCGCAGGCGGGTTTGGTCGCAGATATACTTAAGGGCGACGGCCAACGGCACGTTGCGCAGGCGGAGCTGTTTGATGCGCAGGGCACCCGGGTCGCTGCTGACGCCGAGCGCGGCCGGCGCGGAAGCGTCCGTGGAGGGAGCCGCCGTGTCCGCACGGGGGCGACGCACGACGAAGTTGATCCCCTTCTTGGAGGGATCGACCTCGGTGGTGTCGAGCTCGTTGGAACGGAGACGCAGGAAATCGATGGCTTCCTCGACCGAAGTGTCCTCAAAGTCGATCACCGGGATCGAGATGCGGCGCAGCTTCTCCGTGATATAGGCGACGCCGGAGCTATCGGACCTGTTGGTCAAATCATTGACCGCGACCGTCGGGGCTTCCACCGGCACGGACATTTCCCATGCCTTGTCGACCTGCATCAGCAGTTCGGCGCGGGTCTGGTCGTAGGCCGCGCGGTAATAATCGGACTTGGCACTGGCGACGCGTTCCATCCAACGGCGGGCCGCCGTGTTGTAGGGATCGAGGCGCAGCACGTTTTCGAAATCGCGCTTCGCGGCGTCGAACTTGCCGAGGTTAAAATTGCCCTCGCCGGTGTAGAGACTGCGGCGGACCTTGTCGACGTTCTGGGAGTGCTCGTAGGTCAGCGCCGGGTTGGTGCGAACCGGGTCGTCGAGCTGGTCGAGCGCACATTTAGCGGCGACGTTACCCGGATCCACGTCCGGCTTGAGAACATTTTCGAGGAGCTGGCGAGCTTCCTCATACTTGCCAACACGGCGGTATTGCTGGGCGAGCGCAACACTGCCGTCCGCGAGGTGCTGGGTGTAGGCCAAGCGGCGATCCTCGAGCATAGGAGCGTCGGGAAGGCGGTCCAACGCCTGGCGGTATTTGTCGACCGCTTGCTGGTAATCGCCCTTGGCGTAGGCCTCACGACCCTCCTGGAACAGACGGTCGCTCTCGGCGACGGCTTCCTGGCGGCGGATCATTTCGCGTTGGGCGAGGCCGCTGAGGCCGGCCCCATCACCCGCACGGGCGGTCATCACCGCCGCGGGCGTGGCTGCCGCCACCGCCATCAAAGCGACGGCCGCGCGACTGGTTCGATACATTGGCGTTTTTTGCATGTTGGCTGACGGTTCTTGGCGATCTTTGTTTCGTTTGGAAAGCGATTTTTTCATGCGCTCATGGTGCCGCACCAGGGCCCGCACCTTTCCGCAATTCCAAGGTTTTCACGCTTCCCGAGGCATCGGTGTATTCCACCTCCACCGACTCGGGCGTGACCTTTTTGAGCAGGCAGTTTTTCGCGGAACCGCCGGCGTTCAGACCGAACTTGGTGTTTTCCTCGACCTTGAACTCCTTCCCGCCCTGACCGAGAGCCTCGAGCGTGAACACCGCGGAGCGATCGTATTGGTAATAGTTCGCCTTGCGGGCGTCGGGGATGTTGTTGGGGATCTCGTAGACCTTGCCCTTCTTGTTCGGACGCTGATCTTCGATCTTCACGTAGGTGCGCTCCTCCATGGCATGGGTGTTCGGGTTTTCCTCACGCCGCACCTCGGAACCGAGCATCTTGAACCGATCCTTGAGAGGCTCCAGTTTGAAGAACAGCTCGCCCGGTTTGACGATGTCGAGCGCACCCGCCTTATTCTTCAGTCCTTTGGTGTCTTCGTATTTGAAGGTGAAGCCACCCTCGGAAGGGAAACCCGGCTCCAACAGCCACATGACCGACTCGTCCCGCACGTACGCGAGCTTCAACGCGAGTTCGGGATGGCTTTTCGGATCGTTCGGATTGGTTTGGGCCGCGTATTCCTCCGCGTTCGAGAAACCGTCGCCATCGGGATCCCGCTTCGGGGAATCGGCGTAGCCCGGGTCGAGACGGTTTTCCAGCCACCAGATGTTGGGGATCGGCGGATGGATCGGCGCGTCTTTCAAAAGATCGACTGGCTTCGCCGGAGACTCTTTCTGCACAAACAGCGGGATACTGGTGAAAAGATCCACCGCCCGGCCATCCGCGTCGCCCTGCGACCAAACCCGCTTCTGATCCAGCGAATTCCGCGCGATCGAAACGCGATCCGACCCTTGGACGCCGATTTCCTTGCCGCCCGTTCCTTTGAGAGAGGAACTGAAATCGCTCTCCACGCCGGACCATTTCGACCATCCGCAAGCCGCTAGCGCGATTGCCACCGCCAGACCGCCACCCACTGCGGCCTTTTCGTAATTTTGAGAAATCCAGGACATGAATCAGGGTTTTCAGGATTTAGGAAGTTCTTTGGCCGGCAGGAATTGCAGGATGTCGATGCGCAGGAAGATGTTGATCTGCTCGCCACCGGCGATCTGGACCAACTTCCGGCTGGCATCGGCGGTAGGAGAGGCTCCCGGAGCCGCCTCCGGCGCGCCAAAGGCGCCGCCGAACGCGTCGCCCGGCGAGTTCGATGAGCCCGGAGCCGCTTCCTCGAATTTCACGTCCGCGGGCCCGGGGCCGGTCAGCCGGTCGTTGTCGGCGCGAAACGCCCGCACCACGTAGTAGTGGGAACCGGAGGAGGCCAGCGCGGAAAGGAAGGCGCGAACGGACTTCTCCGAACCGCGGAAGGTCACCTCGATCGGCATCGAGCGGTACAGCGCGCCGCCGGCTTCGAATTTCCCGCCGTCTTCTTCCACCAGTTTCGGCCGGTAGACGTTCTTCAGCTCCGCGGGGGAGGCTTTGGCGAGGGCGAGGAACAGCTCGGTCACCGCGCCCAGCTGGTAGTCGAGCACGCCGGTGGCGTTGTCCCGCGCCAGCGTGCCGCGGTAGGTTGCGAATCCGGCGAAAAAGGCGTCTGGGATATGAACCCCGTTGTCCGCGAACGCGGCGCGAATTTTGGAGTCCGCATCGCGCAGGTGGTCGGTGAATTCCTGCGAACTGATGTTTTTGAGCTCCGCAGGACGGTATTTGCCGAAGTTGTTCTGCAGCTTGGAAATGGCGTCGCGGTAGTCGGCGATCGCCTTCTTTTTGGCGTCCAGATTTTCCTGCTTCGGATACAGCGCCATCTGTTCGCCGCGCGCCACCTCCTCCGCGTCCGCCTGGTATGCTTCAAGCGTGGCTTGGTATTTCGAACCGAAATGGCTGCCGGCGAACAAGAGGCCGGCGGCCCCGACGAGAGTGATGCCACCCAGCGTGACAACAAAGGGGTTTTCCTTGATCCAACTCATGGGAACTTTGCGGGGAAGGCGTTATTTGATGGTCACTTCGCGGGACAGCGGCAGGACGAGCTCGAACGGCAGCGCGAACTCGCCGCCTTCCGGAGACACGGTGAGCTTCTTGATGATCTGCTCGTCGGTGAGATTCACTTCCTTGCCGTCCGGTCCGGTGGCGGTGAATTTGAAGTGCGCGGGGTTTTCTTTCAGGCGCTTGAGAAGTTGGCTGACGACGTTCGGGCCGCTCGGATTTTCCCGCCACAAGCCGCGCACGCGGATGGCATTGGCGGTAAGCGCATCGGAGGCCGGAGCCGCCTCGGTCTTCTTGCCCTTCACTGGGGCGGGTTGTTCCACCCGGACCTCAACCAGAGGCGAAGTGCCGTAAGTTGCGGTGGCGAAGTCGGCCTTGACCAGTTCCTTGCCGGCACCGGCGTCCTTGGGCGGCGCGGGAGCCTTCGGATCCTTCGCGGGCGCGGGCGGGAGGGGTCGGTAATCGCCAAGCGGCACCAGCTCGGTGAGCCAGACAACGTCGCTGGCCATCGCCCCGCGGAGTTCACCCACGGCGTCGATCCAGAACGTGCGGTCGCTTTCGGCCTGGGTGTATCCCTCGGCGATCTTGCGCAGTTCGCCTTCCTTCTTCAGGGCGGCGGTGATCTGCTCCCTGAGCGGCCCGAAGTTTTCCTTGGCATCGCTCATCCGTTTGGCCGCATCGGCCGCCTTGGACGCCGCCGCCGCCTGGAGCCCGGCGAAGGCAGCCGAACCCGCGAGCACGAGCGCGGCCGCGGTGATCAGGAAAGGTTTGCGGCGCTCCGCGGCGCGGGATTGCGCGACGGAGGCAGGAACCAGATCGATGTTGATCTTCGACTTGCCGGCACCGCGCAGACCGAGGCCGACCAGCTCGCCCATCAGGTGAGCTTCCTGCTGGAGCTTCGCGACGTCCACGTTCTTGCCCACCGCCACGTTCTGGAGCGGGTTGAAAAGCTCGACCGGAAGGTGGAGCTTCTCTTCGAAAAATTCACGGGCGTACGGCATGCTCGCGCCGCCACCGGCGAGGAAAATCCGGCGCGGGGCGTTGCCGCCGTGCTGGCTGCGGTAGTAGTTCGTGGTGCGGGCGATCTCGGCCGGGAGGCGGGTCAGCGCGTTGCGGATCACCATGGCGAGCGCCGCCACCGATTCGTCCAGCTGCTCGGTATGGCCGCCGCCGAGTGCGACCAGGCCGTTGGTGACCTTGTGGTGCTCGGCCTCGGTGAAGCCAACGCCGTATTCCTTCGCGATTGCCGAAGTGACGGTGAACCCGCCCATGTTTATGCTGCGCGTGAAGAAGCGGGCGCCTTCGATGTAGAGCAGGTTGCTCGTGCGGGCGCCGATGTCGATCACCAGCACCGGCTCGGACAGCACGCCGTAAGAGCCGACGAAGGCGTTGTAGAGCGCCATCGGCGCGGCATCCACCTCGACGGTGGAAAGCCCGTTGTCGGTGACCGTGCGGTTGATGTCGTCCAGCGCATCGCCCTTGATGGCGACGATGACCACCTCCTTCTCCCCCTCGCTTTCCAGCAGCTCGTAGTCCCACACCACCTCGTTGATGGGGAAGGGCACGTGCTGCTGGGCTTCGAAGGTCACCAGCTGCTCGATGTTGTCATCCTGCAGCGGCGGCAGCTTGACGAAGCGGGTGAAAACCGATTGCCCGGAAACCGTGTAGCGCACCTTGGCCTTGCCGACTTTGAGCCGCTGCGCGAGCTCGCCGACCGCGGTGCGGATCTGGGAGTTTCGGACACTTTCGCTGCCGGGATCCGCGGCGATGGATTCGGTGTCGAACGACCGGAGAATGACGCCACCGCTTTTGGCGGGTTCGAAAACGGCCATGCCAATGCGTTGGGAGCCGATGTTGAGAGCGACGGTGGTCTGGTTGTCAGCCATGATGAAAGGACGTGAAGGAATAACGCCGGGAGGCCCGGCCGGGGAAAAATCTCAGGAAGGGCGCGCGGCTCAGCGCTTCTCCTCCTCGATCTCGGCGTAACGATCCCACCACAGCATTTTGAAGGGGGTCTCGTTCTTGTTGAGCAGCGGGAACTTGTCGGTCCGCGACACGCTCGCGGCGCTGGCGTTCCACCAGCCCGGTTCGCCCTTGGTGCTTTGCACCCCGATCGGCGCTCCGTTCAGCAACACCTCGATGCCCACGCGCTCGACCGCCATCTTGCCTGCCTTGTCGCTGCCTGTGACGCGCTTCAGCGTGCTCGGCGAGAGGTAGACCGAGCTGTAGATGTCCTCGTCGACCGGGACGTTGATGTGCCGGATTTCCTTGGAAAGGAGCCAAACGCCGCGGCCCTCGTGGTTTTTGATCGCGATGTACCACTTGACGGTCACCGAATCGAGGAAGCCCACCTGCTTCTGCTCGGCCGTCTGCGCCGGGATGCGCATCTTGCTCTCTATTTCGAGCCAATCCTTCGGTTTGAACGGCTTGGCCTTGCCGGTATTCACCTCGGGAGAAGGGATGCTGTCGAAGACCGGCGGCTCCACCTGGGCCTTGCCTTGCGCGTGAACCAAGCCGGGAAAGAGGGCGGCTCCTGCGAGTGCGAAGCCGAGAGTCAGGGTTTTACGAAGCGATGAGCGCATACGTTTAAGGTTTCTCCACTAACTAGGGAGCGCGCTTTCGGCTTGGCCAGAGAAAACCTCAAAGAAGCGGGAAAAAGTCGGCCACCGGGCGAACGGACGCCGCCCCCCGTCCATCCGACATTGACGGCGCGAAGACGCCCGTGCATCGCTTCCCCATGATTTCCAACCCGCTCCGTTTCGCGCCCGGCTCCCCTCTGACCGTGGGCAGCTTCGGTGACGCCGCGACGCTGCGGACCGCCCTGCCCGGACCGCTTTGCGGTGCCTGCGACCTGGTGGAAATCCGGCTCGACCTGCTGGTCGCGGAAGGCTTTGAACCCAACCGCCGCTTGTGGTCCCACCTCGAGGACATCCCGCTGCTCTTCACCGCGCGCCGCCGCGAGGAAGGCGGGGCGTTGGCCAGCACCGCCGCCGAGCGGCGCGCATGGCTGGAAACCTGCCTCGGCGACGCCGCGGCGATCGACCTGGAGGTGGCCAGCCTGGCGGAAATGGCGGGAACGGTCGAAATCCTCGCCGCGCGGGACATCCCCTTGGTCGCCTCATTTCACAATTTCAACGAGTTGCCCGCAATCAGCGAGCTGGCCGGACATCTGGAAACCGCCCGCGCTGCCGGTGCCAGCGTGTTCAAGGCGGCGGCGAAGCTCCATTCGCCCGCCGACCTCGCCGCGCTGGCGGCGTTCCAACAGGCGGACCACGGGCTGCCCAAGGCGCTGATGGGCATGGGGCCGCTCGCTCCGGTTTCCCGCCTGCTCTGCGCGCAATACGGCTCGGTCCTCAACTACGGCTACCTCGGCCAAACCCCGACCGCGCCGGGACAATGGAGCGCCGCCCGCCTCAAGGACGCGATCGCCGCGCTGGCCAAGCTCGGCTGAGGCTCACTCGACGATCTCGACCGGCGCGTCCGGCAGCGCCTGCAGGAACAATTTGCCGTAGCGCTTGGTGAGGATCCGGTTGTCGAGGATCGAGACCAGCCCGGAATCCCGGCCGGTGCGGATGAGCCGCCCGACGCCCTGACGCAGCTTGAGGATCGCCTCCGGCACCGAGTAGTCCATGAACGGATTGCCCCCGGCGGCCTCGATCGCCTCCAGCCGCGAGGCGGTCAGCGGGTGGTCCGGCACGGCGAACGGCAGGCGCGTCACCACCACGTTCGACAACGATTCGCCCGGCACGTCGACACCGGTCCAGAAGCTGTCGGTGCCGAACAGCACGCTGTGCACATCGTTGCGGAACTCCTCGATCATCTGGTGGCGCGGCAAACCGTCGCCCTGCACCAGCAGCCGCCAGCCTTTCTTGCGGAAAAACGCGCCCAGCCGCGAGGCGGCGTCCCGCATCGTCCGATAGCTGGTGAACAACACGAACGCCCGCCCCTCGCTCGCCAGGCAGGCCTCCTTGATGCCGGCGGCGAGCAGCTCGTCGTAGCGCGGCGCGCTCGGCTCCGGCACCGCCTTGTGGATCCGCACCTTCATCTGGCGCTTGAAATCGAACGGGCTGCCGATGCTCAGCGCGCGGGCACGTTCCGCCCCCACCCGGCCGCGGAACCACCCGAGCTGCGGATCGCCGACGCCGAGCGTGGCGCTGGCCAGCACCACCCGTTTGCCTTCGGAAAACAACAGCGGACGCAGGCGGTCGGCCAGCCTCACCGGCGCCGAGTGGATCGAATATTGCGTCTCGTCACGGCCGCTACGCTCCACCCAGTAGACGCTGTCGTCGGTCGCCTGGTCGAGGAAGACGGAGACCGAACCGTGCGCCTCGCGCAGCCGGCGGGACGCGTCCTGGAGCTCGGAGCGCGTCGATTCGGATTCAACGTCGGCCGCCAGCGCGTCGATCTCCTGCCACAGGTTCCGCAGCGGCTCGGCCAGCGAGTTCGGCACCAGCTCCGGCTGGCGGACGCGGAATTCCTTCGAGTATTCGCCGAAGCGCGCCTGGTCGCCGACGTAATGGAAAAACCGGTCGGCCGCCAGCAGCGCGTCGTCCACCGCTTGGATCGCCGAGGCCTTGCGGAACGCCCGCAGCAAGCCCTTGCGCGTCCGCGGGTTGTGCAGCCGCTGGAGATCGAAGCGCAGCCCCGCCTGCGACACCCGCAGGCCGAGCTGGACCGCTGCGACATGCTCGATCGTGTGAGCCTCGTCGAGCACCGCGAAATCGTTGGGAAACAGGAAACCCGGCGTCTTCTCCTCCAACTCCTCGCCGGTGTTGAGCAGGGCGAAGAACAAGGTGTGGTTCACCACCACCAGTTTGGCGTCCGCGGCGGCCTTGCGCGCTTCCTGAAAAAAGCAATCGCCGCGCGGCCCGCAGTGGCGGGCGGTGCACAGGTGCGCCTCGCTGCACACCTGCAGCCAGACCTTCATCGACGGCTGGAAATGCAGGTCGCTGAGCGTGCCGTCGCGCGTCCCCTCGGCCCACTGGCGGATGCGCTCGAGCTCCTCGCTTTCGCCCGAGGTGAACAGGTCCTGCGCCTGCTCGCGGGCCCGCCGCAACCGCGCCGGGCACAGGTAGTTCTGTCGTCCCTTCAACAGCACCGCCGGCAGCTCCTCGCCGAGGATTTTTCTGACGATCGGGATGTCCTTCCGCACCAGCTGCTCCTGCAGGTTGATCGTGTGGGTGGAAATCACCGCCTTGCGGCCGGTTTCCAGCGCGTAGCGGGCCGCGGGGATCAGGTAGGCCAGCGATTTGCCCACGCCGGTCCCGGCCTCGGCCACCAGCGGCACGCCGCCGACCAGCGATTCCGCCACCGCCACCGCCAGTTCCTGCTGCTGCGGACGGAACTCGAAATCGCGCGACTTCGCCAGCGCCCCCTGGTTCGAGAACGCGTCGCGCACCAGCTCGGCGAATCCGGGCAGCGGCTGTCCTTCGGTCAGGGCGATCATCGGCGGCCATCGCACCCCGTCGCCGGCGGCGTGCCAAGCCGCAAGTTCGGCCACCCCCCAGACAACGCGCTCGACACCCGCCGGAACCAGGCACCATCCTACGCGCGGCCGTGCCTTCGATTTCCCGAGACCTCACCACGCGACTTCTCATCCCGCTGGCTCTGGCCTGCGCGGGCCTGCTGCTGGCCCTTTGGCTCGTCCCGCACGAAAGCCGCGCGGTCGACGCGCAGCTGCTCGGCTTCCCGGACTCCGACATCACCGCCCACCGGGCGCGGCCATGGATCCTCGGCGCGCTCTGCTTCCTGCCCGCGGCCGCCGGCCTCGCCTACGCCCTGAGCGGCACCATCGCGCGCTACCTCGCCCGCCAGTTCCTCGGCATCTTCGCGATCTGCTTCAGCGCGCTGTTCGCCATCTGGCTGCTGCTCGACCTGCAGAACAATCTGAGCGACCTCCGCGGCGGCAAGCACATGCTCGCCACCATGGGCGTCTTCTACGGCACCCGCCTGCCGTCGATCATCCTCCTGCTGCTGCCCTACGCCCTGCTGCTCTCACTGCTCTATTGCCTCGGCAAGCTTTCCAAAACGCGGGAGATCCTCGCCATGATCCAGACCGGCCACGCGCTGCCGCGGGTGGTCGCGCCGCTGATCGCCGCCGGTTTGCTCTGCACCCTGCTCTGCGCCGGGCTGAACTACCACTGGGCGCCGATCGCCGAGGGCACCGGCGATGAAATCCTGCAGCAGGCGAAAGGCGTGCCGGTCACCGAGGCCTCCGATGTCCTCTACCGCAACGCCGACAAGCGTCGGCTGTGGATGGTCGGCGCGTTCCCACCGGATTATGAAAAGGGAGCCCCCCTCCGCGACGTCGAGGTCACCACCTCCGGCAACGACGGGACGCTGCTCACCCGCATGGCCGCCAAGCGGGCGCGCTGGAACCGCCAGGACCGCACCTGGACCTTCGAGCAGGCAAGCACCGCGACCTTCAGCCCCGGCATGCCCCCGGTCTATGACGTGCCGGACGCCCCCATCGTCCAGCACGGCTGGTCGGAAACACCCTGGCAGTTGATCAAACCCGGCCTGCCCCCATCCAACCTCGGCATCCCCGACCTCAACGGCTGGCTCCAGACCAACGCCGGCAACGAAACCATGCTCAACCCGGCCCCCTATCTGACACAGTGGCACTACCGCTGGGCCCTGCCCGCCGTCTGCCTGGTCACCGTGCTGCTGGCCGCCCCGCTCGGCATCCACTTCTCCCGCCGCGCCTCGTCCGGCGGCGTCGCGATGGCCGTCCTCCTCTGCGGCGGGCTGATGTTCCTCACCAATTTCGCGCTCAGTTTCGGCGAAGCCGGCTACCTTTCGCCCGCGCTCGCCGCCTGGCTGCCGGACCTGGTGTTCTCCCTGATCGGCCTCTATCTGTTCCAACGCCGGATCTCCGGCCGCCCGATTTACCAGACGTTGCGCCGGATGTTCCACGACGAATAACCCCACGCCCATGGCCCTCGCCGAATCCTGGCACCTGCGCGCCCGCGCGCGCGAATGCTCCGTCTCCGGCCAACCGTTCTCCGACGGCCAGGCGATCGTCACCGCGCTGTTCCCCGATCCGGAATCGAGCGGCTACCTGCGCCGGGACTTCTCGATCGATGCCTGGAACGACCGCGACGACCAAGCGGAGCCGCCGTTCTCGTTCTGGCGCGCCACCTACCAGGCACCCGCCGCGGGGACCGAAAAGCCCGCCGTGGTGGAGAAAGAAAGCGCCGAGGACCTGCTCAAGCGCTTGGTTGAGGAGGACGAACCCCACACCGAAAACGTCCGCTACATCCTCACCGTGATGCTGGAGCGCCAGAAGCTGCTGCGCGAAACCGATGCCCAGCGCACGGGCGACGGCATCCTCCGCGTCTACGAGCACCGCAAGACCGGCGAGATCTTCGTCATCAAGGACCCGGACATCCCGCTCGCGAACGTCGATCAGATCCAGGCCGAGATCATCCTGCTGCTGGAAAACGGCGGCCGCGCGCCATCTCCGGAACCCACGCCGGAGCCGCCCCAGCCAGACGAACCGGAAACCACCGGCTGAGCGCGGCCATCACGCCAGGCGCTCGCCGAAGCCGGCCGCCCACAATCCCGCCACGATCTTCTCCTGCGCGGCCTCCATGCACGCGCGCTCGTCCGCCTCGGCATCCTCGTGGCCGGCCAGGTGCAGCATCCCGTGCACGAGGTAGCGCAGCAGCTCGCGCCCAAGCGGCTCGCCGTATTCCTCCGCCTGGCGCTGCGCAACCTCCACCCCGATCACGATCTCGCCGTGATGGAAGGTGATGACGTCGGTCGCCCCCTCGATGTCCATGAACTCGCGGTGGACCCGGTCGCTCGTCTCGTCGTCGACCATCGCCACCTCCACCGTCGCCAGCAGCTCCAGCGGCGATTCCTCGTGCGCCGCGTGCTCGAGCGCGAGCCGCGCCGCCTCGGCGGCCGCTTCCTCCAGCGCGGTCAGCCAGCCTTCCGGAATCCAGACCGCTTCCTGATGGTTGCCGACGATCACTTCGAGACTCATGGGGCGGAGATTGTTAGCAAAGCCGCCCCGTTCCGTCACGCGGCTTCTCCGGGCTTCATCGTGCGGCCGCCGCGCGTCGCGTCGCCGCGTTCGGCGAGCCCCAGCGTGCTCTTCGCCGGATCCGCCCGCCGCGCCGCGGCGGAGGCTTTCGCCTCGTCGTCCTTCGGATAGTCGATCCGGCTGTGGAGCATGCTGCGCAGCGTGCCGGCGAAGCTCTCCTTCACCTTCGCCAGCTCGCGCATCGTCAGCGCGCACTCGTCGAGCTGCCCGTCGGCGATCCGGCTCTGCACGATGTCCTCGATCAGCGCCCGGATCTTCGCCGGCGTCGGCTTGCGCAGCGTGCGCGACGCGCTCTCGACCGAGTCCGCCAGCGCGATGATCCCACTCTCGACCGTCCGCGGTTTCGGCCCGGGGTAGCGGAAATTCTTCTCGTCCACGTGCGGCAGGTCCTCGCGGTTGCCCAGCCCCTTGTCGCACTTCTCCTGCTCCGCGCGCTTCTGCTCCTGCGCCTTGCGGTAGAAATAATACACCAGCGAATCGCCGTGGTGCTCCTGGATCGTATCGATGATCCGCGGGTTGAGCTTGTGCTTCACCGCCAGATCGACGCCATCCTTGACGTGGGCGATGATGACCAGCGCGCTCATCGTCGGCGTCAGCGCGTCATGCGGGTTCTCCGAGCCCTCGTGCAGGTTCTCGATGAAATACTCGGGCTTCTTCAGCTTGCCGACGTCGTGGAAATAGGAACACACGCGGCAGAGCTGGGCGTTCGCCCCGATCGATTCCGCCGCCGCCTCCGCGAGCGAGGCCACCACCAGGCTGTGGTGGAACGTCCCTGGCGCCTCCAGCTGCATCCGGCGCAGCAGTTTGTGGTTCAGGTCGCTGAGCTCCAGCCAGCTGATCCCCGTCGTCACCCGGAACATCCCCTCGAACACCGGCAGCAGCCCGCTGATCCCCAGCGCCGTAACCAGCCCCGTGCCCACCGCCGCCAAGCCGACCAGCCCAAAGGTCTGCCAGCGGTCCATCGCCTCGGAGCCGAACAATTCCAACCAATCCACCCGCCCCAGCACCAGCGCGACCAATAGCCCGGCCACCCCGCTGAATATCCCCGCGCGCAGCAGTTCCACCCGCTTGCGCACCTGGCGGGTCGCCAGCACCGCCGTAACGCCGCACACGAAGCTGAGCACCGTGTAAATCAGCCGGTCGCCCGCGGGCACCAGCAAACCGCCGATCAAACTCGCGAACACCGCCGCGAACGTGCCCATCGGCCGGCCGAGCAGCACGCCCAACAGCATCGGCGCCAGGGCGAACGGAACCAGCAGGAAACGCAGCGCCTCCGGGATCATCTGGTGCCGCGAAAGACCCATCACGGCCCACATCACGACCACGTGCCCCAACAGCGCGCCGAGGACCAGCACCACCCGGCTGTTCCGGCGGCACGCCGCGTCATGCGACGAATGGAGCAGCGCCACCGCGGTCAGCGCGAACAACAGGCCGCACACCGCGCCCTTCACCGGCTCAAGCTCGAAGGCCGAGGCCGGCGAGGCCCGCAGCACCAGCACCGCCGTGGCGACGACGAACATCGCATACAGCGAATACCGCACCCAGCGGCTCAGCTCCAGCGACTGCACCGCCGCGCTCTCCACATGGACGCGGCGCTTCTTGCCCGACGACAATCCTCGGCGGGCCAGTCGCCAACGTTTGATCGCATCGAGAATCGCCACGTCGCCGTTTCGCGTTTGGGAGTTTTGACAACGAAGGGCGCGTTTCCCGCGCCCTTCACCGAGAAACGGCTACTCCATCCCCCACCCCTTGGCAATCCTGCAAATCGCCCGCTGCGCCAATCTGTCGCACACCCGTGGACACCCGATTCCCGACCGCTCCCGGGTTGACAGCGAGACCTTCGCGCTTCGACAGTGTGTGCGAGTTATCACAAGGCACATGATCCGAACCGCCCTCTCCGCCCTGTTTCTCGCGACTCTCGCCACCGCCGCCGCGGACGAGCCGGCGCTCAAGCAGGCCGCCCTGCACGGACTGCTCGTCAGCGAGGGCACCACCGGCAAGCTCGCCGGCACCTCCCCGCGGATGAACGCGACGGTGGTCAAAACCGACGGCGGGTTCGAACTCGGATTCAACCAGGACGTCGGTCCCCAGATGGGCAAGGCGACCGAGGAGGTCCGCAAGTTCCTCGCCGTCCGCCACCCGGACAAGCTGCCCGCCGGCTGTCGGATCGAGCTCGCCTTCTCCGAACCCTATTCGCCGAAGGACGGCCCGTCAGCCGCCGTCGCCTGCTCGCTGCTCGCCGAATCGATCCTCACCGGCCGGGCGCTCGACGACCAGTTCGCCGTCACCGGCGACATGACCGCCGAAGGCAAGGTCCGCCCGATCGGCGGCGTCCCGGCGAAACTCCGCGGCGCCACCAAGAGCCGCTGTCCGATCGTCGCCGTGCCCGCCGCCAACGAGCAGGCCGTCGCCGACACCGCCATCATCGACGGCCTCAAGCCGCTCTATCAGATCCAGATCTGCACGATCGCCACCTTCGACGACGCCCTGAAACTCGCCTCGAAAACGCGCGAACCGGCGGTCCAGCAGGCGCTCGACGACTTCGCCGCCGTCCAGCAGGCGCTCGCCCGAAACGAAGCCTTCGTCTTCAACCCGAAACTCCAGGAAAAACTGCGCGCCGTGCTGCAAACGCTGCCGAACCACGCGTCCGCCAAATTCCTGCTGCTCCACGGCCTGCGCCAGGCGCCGGACCGGCTCTCGCTCGCCGGCTCCGTCCTCGCCATCGGCCAGGCCGACCAGGCGCTCGCCGGCATGCTCCACAACCAGAGCTGGCTCGAATCCGGCGGCAACGACGACGTCCTGTACAAGTTCATCGGCGAAATGGAGCGACTCCGCACCAAGCTCGACAAACGCACCGTCGGCTATGGCGACGCCTACCGCGAACTCGCCCTCTACATCAAATCGATCCGCACGCGCCGCCTGCTGACCGAGGAGATGCGCGGCGAGCTGCGCGCCGCCGTCCAACGCGTCGAATCAAAACGCGACGCCCTGATGGCCGAACCGGAAATCCGCGAGGAGCTGATGTTGGAATAACCGCCCGCAAGGCGCCCCCCTTCCGCTTGCCCCTTCAGGCACCAGCGGCTTTAGTCACCGCGATGCCTGCCCGACTTTTCCCGATGACTTGGCTCGCCGTTTTGGCGGGCCTCTTCGTCCCGGCCGCCTCGGCCGCCGAGCATCTGTCCAAGCCGCAGTTCCAGCTCCAGGCCGAATCTTTCTCGGCCCAGGAGGCCGCCCGCGGACTGACCAGCATCGCCGAACGCCTGCAATTTCGCATCCACGAGCAGCCGTTCCTGCTGGTGGCCTCGATCATCTTCCTGCTCGCGATCGTCCACACCTTCCTCGCCGTACCGATCACCCGGCTCGCCCACCGGATCGAGCACGAACACGACGCAAAACTCGCGCGCGACCTCGCCCACCGCCACGTGCCCGAGGATTTCCGGCCGGTTTCGTTCGCCGCCACCCTGCTGCATTTCCTCGGCGAGGTGGAGGCGATCTTCGGCATCTGGGCCGGCGTGCTGCTGGCCACCCTGACCGGCTTCCACGGGCTCGACGCGATGAAAGCCTATCTGGCGAACATCAATTTCACCGAGCCGCTGTTCGTCGTCGTCATCATGGCGCTGGCCTCCACCCGTCCGGTGCTCAGTTTCGCCGAAGGCTGCCTGCGGCTGTTCGCCCGGCTCGGCAAGGAATCGCCCGCCGCCTGGTGGCTCGCCATCCTGATCGTCGCCCCGATCCTCGGCTCGTTCATCACCGAGCCCGGCGCCATGACCATCGCCGCCATGCTGCTGGCGCGGAAATTCTACCACCTCAGGCCCCCGCCCCGCTTCGCCTATGGCACCCTCGGCCTGCTCTTCGTCAACATCTCCATCGGCGGCGTGCTGACGAACTTCGCCGCCCCGCCGGTCCTGATGGTGGCGAAAAAGTGGGATCTCAGCAGCGCCCACATGTTCGTGCACTACGGCGACAAGGCGGTCCTCGCCATCCTGCTCTCCACCCTCTGCTACTTCCTGTTCTTCCGCCGCGAGCTCAAAGCCCTCGCCGCCAAGGTCCCGGATGTCGATGGCGACGGCGTCGCCGACTGGTCGCAGCGCCGCAATCCGGTCCCGTGGTTCGTCTCGGCGATCCACCTGCTGTTCATGGCGTTCACCGTGTTCTTCGCCCATGATCCCGCGCTCTTCATCGGCGGCTTCCTGGTCTTCCTCGCCTTCTCGAAAGCCACGCGCCATCACCAGAACCCGGTCACCCTCCGCGGTCCGATTCTCGTCGGTTTCTTCCTCGCCGGTCTGGTCGTCCACGGCGGACTCCAGGGCTGGTGGCTGCAACCGATCCTCGCCAGCCTCGGCGAATGGCCGCTGTTCGCCGGCGCTGCCGCGTTCACCTCCTTCAACGACAACGCCGCCATCACCTACCTCGCCAGCCAGGTCGACGGGCTCTCGCCCGCGCTCAAGTATGCCGTGCTCGCCGGCGCGGTCACCGGCGGCGGCCTGACCGTCATCGCCAACGCGCCGAACCCGGCCGGCCAGACCCTGCTCGCCCGCTTCTTCGGTGACGGTGTCTCGCCCCTCAAGCTGTTCCTCGCCGCGCTCGCGCCGACCCTGGTCGCCGCCGCCTGCTTCATGCTCATGCCGGACAAGGCCGCGCACCAGAACGGCAGCCCACCGCCTTCGCTGAAAACTGAAAACTGAAAACTCCCCGCTTCTTCCCATGTTCACCGGCCTCGTCGAATCCACCGCCCGCGTCGTCTCGCTCGAATCCCGCGGCGAGCAAGCACGTCTCACCCTCGAACTCCCGTTCCAGGCCGAACTCGCCCTCGGCGATTCCGTCGCGGTGAACGGCTGCTGCCTTACCGTCGCCGAGCTAGCCCCCGCCGGCACCGGTTTCGACCTGCTCATGCAAACGCTCGCCGTCACCTCGCTCGGCGCGCTGGACACCGGCTCGATCGTCAACGTCGAGCGCGCGATGGCCGCCACCGCCCGCTTCGGCGGACACTTCGTGCAAGGCCACGTCGACGCCACCGGCGTCATCACCGCGCTCGAACCGCACGGCCAGGACCATCGCTTCGAAGTCTCGCTGCCGCCGGAAATCCACCGCCTCTGCATCGACAAAGGCTCGCTCTGCGTCGACGGCATCTCGCTCACCATCGCCGAGCTCAAGGACAACGGCGCCGTGTTCTGGATCACCCCCCATACCTACGCGGCAACCCACCTCCACGCCGCCCGCGTCGGCCAGGAAGTGAACCTCGAGGCCGACCTGCTCGCGAAGTACGTCGATCGCCTGATGCTCAACCGCTGAGCCCCCCGTGACGCGCGTCGGCGAGCGCGCCGCGCTTCCAAACAGGCTGAAGGAGTCGCGGTTTCGTCCGAGGAGGCTCTCCGCGGGCGGAGCCGATGGCGAACGAACGGAATCGCTCACCATCCCCCGCGGCATCGCCCCTTCCTCGGCGAAAGCTTCGACTCCGATCGGGACGAGACGGTTTTAGAATTTCAAAACCCTTCGCCGGCCGTCGTAATTCAACGTTTGCGCGTCGGCGGGCTCCGGCGAGAGGCCCTGGTTTTGCCCGGGCCGAGCGAGCATAGCGCGGATGGCGCGCTGAGCCGTCATACCCGGGAATGACCCCTGACGGTCGCCGAGGGTCAGCGTGCGAGCGGAGTCGTTCCATTCGAGGGTGATGGTGGCGCGCTGTCCTTTCTCGTATCCGTAGGTTTCGTTGTCATCCTCGTAGATGACGAACTTGGCGTCGGCCCCGGGATAGATGCGGATTTCATACGGAGCGCCCGGGTGCTCCGTCGAATAATTCATGAACGGGCCCATCGGCACGATCGAGCCGGCGCGGACATACAGGGGCAGGATGTCGAGCGGGCACTCGCGGCTCACCATCTGCCCGCCGCGATGGGGCTCGTTCGTCCAGAAATCGAACCAGTTCGCGCCAGCCGGCAGGTAGGTTTCGACCAGCGGCGCGCCGCCGTTCTTGCTGGCCGCGATCTGGCTGGGCGTGCGCCATGCGAGACGCAGCGCGCGATCATGCGACCCTTGAAAATACTCGATTTTCACGGGGAGCTTCTGGCCCTTGCGAAGGCTGATTTTCGCATCCTTGTAGGCGCGCGCGCGGGCGCGCCAGTCTTCGACGATGAGCTTGCCGTCGAGCCAGAGGCGGAACCCGTCGTCGCCCTCGACGCCGATTTCATATTCGCCATCCTCGGGCACGGTGATCGTCCCCTGCCAGCGGGCGGAGAAATCGTTGCCACCCTGCAAGCCCGCGGGCCAGTCGGTGAGCGGCGGGCCGGGCCAGGTGTAATCGATCTTCGCATCGACCGCCTTGCTCGCGGGTTTCTCGAAATTCGTGCCTTGGAAATACTCCACCGCGATGCCGGGCTTGCCGTCCGGAGTCTGGAACACTTCCGCGGGCACCGTGATCGCCAGTGAAGCCGCCGAGCTGAGCAGCGGGCTGGTGACGGGATGAGCGAGGAAGGCCGGGCCGAACATGAACGCGTCGTCGATGCGACGCGCCTTCAGGTCATCCGGGAAATCCATCGGCAGGCCGCGCATCATGGTGTAGCCGTTGGCGGTGCTTTGCCACGCGAGGCTGTAGATGTAGGGCAGCAGGCGGTAGCGAAGCGTCGCGGCGTCGCGCAGGGATTTGTAGAACTCGGGGGCGCTTTCTTTGAAGCGGTAGGGCTCGCGGTCGATGTTCGTACCGTGGATGCGGTAGATCGGATTGAAGATCGCAAACTGATGCCAGCGGGCGAAAAGCTCGCGGTATTCGCGATTCATTTCCGTATCCTTGCGGAATTCTCCGCGAACGAAAAAGCCGCCGGTGTCCTGCGTCCAATAGGGCTGGCCGGCCATCGCGACGTTGATGCCGCCGGGGATTTGGTCTTGGAATGTCTTCCAGCTCGCCGTGGTATCGCCCGACCATGACACCGCCGCGTAGCGCTGCTGCCCCGCCCAGGCCGAGCGCGTGAGCGTGAAGACGCGCTTGTCGCTCGTGGCACGCTGGCCCTCGTAGGTGCCCTTGGTTGTCATGAGGGTGTAAGGATTCAGATAACGCGTGAAGTCGCCCATCGCGTTCATGCCGAGACTCTTGATGTCGGCCTCGACCTTCTTCGGATCGTGGCAGGCGCTGCCCACTTCGACTTCGGTGCCGTCCATCCAGAGCGCGTCCACGCCCACGTCGAGCAGGCCTTTCTTGATGTGCTTGAAATAGATCTTCCGGCCTTCGTCGCTGAAGGCGTCGTAGATGCGGGCCTTTTTCGAGATCCAGTGCAAGGGCTCGAAGCGAAGCTTTTTCGCGTCGAGTTCCTTGGCCAACTCGGTGTCATTGCCCACGGACGGCCAGATGGAATTCATCAGCTTCACGTGCAACTCGTCGTGCAGCGTCTTCGTCATCGCGGCGGGATCGGGGAATCGCTCCTTGTTCCAGGTCATCCCGCTCCAGGTGCCGTCCTTGTCGCCGCCCCAGTATTGCCAGTCCTGCACGATGTAATCGAGCGGGAAGCCGTCCTTGCGGAAATTCCGAACGACATCGATGAGCTCAGCCTGCGTCTTGTAGCGCTCCTTGCTCATGAAGAGGCCGAAGGCCGCCTTGGGAAACATGGGGGCTCTTCCTGTCAGCTGGCGATAGCCGCCGATCACGCCGTCCATGTCCTTGCCGGCGATGAAGTAATAGTCGGAGCCGGCGGGAGAGCTTTCGGCCCAGAACGACGCACCGTTGGCATCGTCCTTGAAGATGCTCTTGGAATAGGCGTCCCACAGGATACCGTAGCGATTGGTCGAGACGAGGAACGGCACGACGATACCGATGTTGGTCTGCACCATCAGGACTTCCTTGCCGCGGTAGTCCATGTAGCGCCGGTCGTATTGGCCCAGGCCGTAGAGCGACTCGTCCGGGGTGAGCGTGAAATTCTGCTTCACCTCGTAAGTGGGGGCGCCGGAGATCGTGACCTCCTTGATCTCGCTGGGGTTCTCCGCGTTCTCACGGGTGATCACGGTTCCGTCGGGCCGCAGGAATGTCAGCGAGCCGGTTTTCTTGTCCACCCGGACCCGCAGGCGGTCGGAGGACAACTCCAGCGAGGCTCCGCCATCCTTAAGCGCGAAGGGAACCGCGGCCGGACGCTGGATCACCGTGAGGCTGGGCTGCGTGGTGTGCGTTTTACCGAGGTTCGCGTTCACCCGGACGATGTCCGGGCCGTAGAACAGGAGGTTTTTGACCGTGTCGTTGACGCGGAACTGGATGCCGCTTTCCAGTCTGGCGAAGGCAAATGGCGCTTTTGCCATACCATTGACGGGTTGCAGCTGGCCGGCCGCGTCGTATCCGGTCGGAACGGCGGCACCGGCCTGGAGCAAGCAACCGAGCGTCAGCGATTGTAGTAGGAGCGTGAGTTTCATCGGATGGGAAAAGGGCCGAGGGGGCGGGTTCGGGCCGCCCATGAAGGCACCGGCAATAACGTCGCCAGCGTCGAATATCTTTCCGGCAAAGTGTGTTCAGCGGCTTGAATCAAGGTCGGAGTCACTGACTTTCGCATCGGAGCCAACAGGCAGAACGGCTGAGATGCAACGGATTTTTGGACCGCTTTCCGGTTGATGGGACGTCCGTCACGCCGGATCCGCGCGTCGCCAAACGCCTCTGGGCAGCAACGCGCGCCGCTTGAGTGGCCGGTGGTTGGTGAACAGCGAAAGAGTCCTCTTCCTCTGTCTAACCCCTATCCACTGTTCATCGGCCACTCGATCGGCTCCGCCCGGGAAGACCTTGCCCAGCTGAAAGCCTCGACTCCCGGCTCACCGCGGAGCTAGCAGCGTGAACGGCCACCACGGCAGGTTCCGCGTCAGGGCGAACACCGCCGCGACGCCGAACAGCGCCCAGACCAAACGCGCCGAGAGCGCGGGCACCGGTCTGCCGCGCCATTCGGCCGCCACCGCCGCCGCGAGCCAACCGGCTGCGAACAGGCCGCACAGCACGACCAGCGGGTTGGCCGCCAGCGCGCCGGCGAGGTCGCCATGCAACAACCGGCCGACGCAGCGCGTGCCGCCGCAGCCGGGGCAGCTCCAGCCGGTCCAGCGGCGGAACAAACACGGCGGCAACAGCGGCGGCAGCCAGGTCCACGCCGCGCGCAGGACGAGCAGACCGGCGGCGCACGCCAGCACGGTCCACGTCCAAAAACGCCGCCGCATCGCCGCGCGGATCACTGCTGCGATTCCTTCAGCCGCTGCTGGAGCTCGAGCTGCTTGTTGAACGACTCGCGCACTTCGGGCGGCAGGAAATCCATCCGCTCGATCCGCTCCGGCGTCAGCGATTGCATGTAAAAGCCGAGCGCCATCATCGCGATCGCCGCCAGCAGGCCGAGATAGCCGGTGATCACACCCGCCTTGGCCATGCCCCTGCCGGCGAAGCGCTCGGGCAGAGCCTTCGCCCGGCCCAGCGCCACGTGGCCGAGCACGACCGCAACCAAAGCGAGCGGACCGCTCAAGCACCACAGGCACCAGGTCACCAGCGACAGAATCCCGCACACCAACGAGGCGATCGCCATGCCCTGCGACGGCGGACCTGTCACGACAGCATGCACCGGCGCAGCGTACGGTGCCGCCGGCGCGGTTGGAGTTTCGAACGATGGCCGTTCGGCGGGCGGCGCGATCAGCGCCTGCAACTCGGCGACCTGTCCGGCCGGCAGCCAGTCGGTCATGCCCTCACGCCAGACCAGATCCGTCGGCGAGATGTCACCGGAGACGAGTTTCGACTGCATTTCCGCCGAACCGATCGGTCCGAGCTGGGCACCGTTTTTCGAGTAATACCACTGCATGGGAAAAAGGAGTTAGATGGCGATGCCGCCGTGCGGGTGCGAGGACGCGCTCGTCGCGAACGCCAGAACCAGGGCGATCACCGCCAGCGCGGTCAGCCCGATCCAGACGTAGCCGAGGATCAGGCCGGCAAGGGCCATGCCGCGCCCTTGCATGCCCGGGGCGTTCCGGATCCGCGAAAGCGCCATATGGCCGCAGATTACTGCCGGGATCCCGCCCAGCGCGCAGAAATAGCACAAGGTCGCGCCGACGATGCCGCAGACCAGACTGGCGATGGCCAGCCCGGAGGTGGGGGCCGCCGTTCCGAGCGCCACCGGGGGCGCGCCTCCCAACAGCTCCGGCACCTGGGCGAGCGGCAGCCAGCCGGGAAACCCCTCGCGCCAGACCATCGTGCCCGGCTGGAGCCGGCCGGACGCGACGAGCTGCCGCATCGCGTCGCCGTCGAAGGGCCCGTGCTGTTGTCCGTTCTCGCCGTAAAACCAGTCCGCCATGGTTCGCTGATAGATCGGGGAGAGCATCCCCGGCCGGGCCGAACGGCGCAATCTTCAAATCCCGCCCCGACGATCCTCGATCTCGCTCTCGAAATCCGCGCGCCGGCCGGTTTTCCGACCGACCATCACCAATAGCACGACCCCCGTCATCAGCCCGACCAACAGGATCACCCAGAACGCCGGTTTGGTGAACGACGGCAGGTCGACGTTCATGCCGAACAAGCCGCCGAGCGCGACCATCGGCAGGAAAAACCCCGCCAGCAGGTTCAGGCGGAAGGCGATGCGGTTGAGCCGCGCCGCGGCCAGCGCCTGCTCCTCGGCCCGCTCCGCCTGCCAGAACTGCAAGGTCACCCGCGCGTCGGCGTGCAGCAGGTCGGCCGCGCGCTCGATTTCCCGCGCCCGGTCGCGCAACCCGCGGATCGCCCGGTCGTCCGGGTCGATCGCCAGCACCTGCTCCAGCGCGGCCACCAGGTTGCGCGAGGTGCGGGCGAGCGGTCCGGAGTGCCGGAGGATGGCGAAAATCTCCGCCGCCGTGTCGGCCTCGTCGATCACCTCCTCGTGGCCGTCGATCGCCCGCTCGTAGCGTTCGAGCAGCGCGTCCAGCTCGCCGAGCCCGGCTTTGCCCGACGGCCCGATCCACCGCAGGTCGCGGCGCTTCCAGAAAAACAAGGCCTCGCGCTCCGGCACACCCGGCCGCGGCACGTCGTGGGCGACCAGCAGCAGCTCGCCGTCGCCCTCGATGCAGCGCTGGTGGCCCGGCCGCGCGCTCAGCTGCTCGAGCAGTTCCGGTTCGATCCCGAAATGGGCGGGCAGATAGGAGGTTTCCAGCTGGGGCATGCCCCATCATGCAGCAGCTTCCGGCGACGCAAAGGGTGAATCCGCGCCGCACATCCGGCTTGTCGTGGCGGCCCGCACGCATGAGAGTTCGCCCGCCGTGGCCGCCCCGCCGGACCGGCCGCCCCAATACCCCACCCCATGATCGCCCGCTGGCTCGCGTTGTTGCTCGCGCTCGTCTTTGCCGTCCCCTCTCCGGCACAGGAACAGGACAATGAGGAGGACGACGTGCCGGCGCCCCGCGCCACCGTGCACCTCTCGCACCAGGACGCCGTGGTGCGCCTGTACGAACCGGACGAATCGCCACCCAAGGCCATCGTCATCTTCGGCTCCGGCGACGGCGGCTGGTCGCCGTGGGAGGACTCGATCGCCCGCTGGCTGCGCGACGAGAATGCCTACGTCGTCGGCTTCGATTTCCACGAATACTCCACGAAGGACTACAACCTCGACACCCTCAGCCGCGACATGGCCGCGCTGGCGAAGGACGCTGTGTCGCGCTGCCAGGGCGAGAACGCCCCGGTCATCTACGCCGGCTGGAGCATGGGCGCGGTGCAGGCCGTCGCCGCCGCCAGCGCGAACCGCCCGCCGCACCTCGCCGGCGTGATCCTGCTGAGTGCCGACAGCCGCGGCCGCTACGGCCTGCGTCCGAGCGACGAGCTCGGCGTGACTCCCGAGGGCCCCGGCACCTTCGGCTTGAACCAGTTCAACTCCGCCATCCAGGACCTGCGGATCGCGCAGTTCCACGGCGGTGCCGACTTCATGGCCTCGGCCGCGTGGATCCAGTCACTCGCCTCGCCCCACGCGCTCTATGTCGTGCCCGGTGCCAACCACGGCTTCGACGGCCCGGACGATTCTTTCAAGGACTGGATCGTCCGCGGCATGAACTGGGTGCTCGGCGACGATTCCGCCGCCGCACCGCCGCCGCACCTTGAACTCCCGTGGGGACTCTCGCCGCTGTGGCCGGCCGCCGCGCTGGCGATCGCCCTTGCCGGCTTCTTCCTCTTCTCCCGCCGCCACTCGATCCGGGTGCTGGTCGCCGCGGTGCTCGTCATGGGGATCGCCGACCTGCTGGAGGCGATGTTCGCCAAGCCGCCGTCGGTCCTCGCGTGGATGGAAAACTGGGAGCCGCTCGGCATCGTCGAGAACAGCCGGATGCTGCTGCTCGTCTCCGGCATCTCCCTGCTCGCTCTCGCCCGCGGCCTGAGCCGCCGCAAACGCGTCGCCTGGATCCTCACCCTCGCGATTCTCTTCGCCTCCGGGGTGCTCCACCTCACCCGGGCGTTCGACTGGCACCACGCGCTCGCCGCCGCCGTGCTGATCGTGCCGCTCGTCCGCTGGCGGAAGGAATTCATCGCCCGCTCGGACGCCTCGTCGCTCCGCGTCGCCGCCGGCGTCGCCGCGTTGATCGCGCTCGGGTTGTTCACTTACGGTGCCATGGGCCTGCGCCAGCACAGCGAACGCGGCCACTTTGGCGTCGCCCTGACCTGGAAGGACTGCGCCGCCGGCTCCGCCTCCGCCCTGATCTGGCAAAAATCCGAATACGACCACGATGGCAGCCGCGAGGTCCGCAGTTTCCTCCGCACGGTCCGCCTCGGCAGTCTGGTCGGCTCGCTGGTCGTGCTCGGCCTGATGCTGCGCCCGGTGCTCCACCGGCGGATCGCCCACGCCACCAACGAGCAACGCGAGAAGGTCGCCTGCCGGATCGCCAACCACGGGCGCGATCCGATGGATTCCTTCGCGCTGCTGCCGGACAAATACTACTTCTTCTCGGACGATCACCGCAGCGTGATCGCCTACGCCCTATGGCGCGATTTCGCCGTGGCCCTCGCCGACCCGATCGGCCCCGACGACGACAAGGCCGCCGCCGTCCGCCAGTTCGTCCGCTTCTGCAAGCGCCAGGACTGGACGCCGGTCTTCTACTGCTGCCACGTCAGCCACCGCGCGCTCTACGAAGCGGCCGGGCTGGTCACCTTCAAGGTCGGCGAGGACGCCCGCCTGCCGCTCGATTCCTTCAACCTCCAGGGCGGCAAATTCCAGAACCTGCGCACCGCCGGCAACCGCGCCCGCAAGGAGAACATGACCTTCCTGTGGTATGACGGCACGCCCGCCCCCGACCACGGCATCGAGGCGCAGCTCAAGCTGATCTCCGACCAGTGGCTCGCCGCCAAGCACGGCGGCGAGATGACCTTCGACCTCGGTGCGTTCAACCTCGACGATGTCCGCAAGCACGGCCTCGGTCTGGTCCGCAACGCCGAGGGCCGCGTCGAGGCCTTCGCCACCTGGCTGAGCTACGACGGCGGCCATGGACGCGTGCTCGACCTGATGCGAGGCGGTGAAGAAGCGCGCAACGGCGGACTGATGGACTTCCTCATCCTCGAGTGCATCTCCCGCTTCCGCGAACAAGGCGTCACCGAGGTCAGCCTCGGCAACGCGCCGCTGGCCGACGTCCGGGCCGAGGGCGACGTCGAGCCGAACCGGCAGGAACGCGCCACCCGTTTCCTGTTCGAGAACTTCGACCGCTTCTACGGCTACAAGTCGCTGTTCCGCTTCAAACGCAAATATCACCCGGACTGGCAAGGCCGCTACCTCGCCTATCCGCCCGGCACCCCGCTGCCGATGCTCGGACTGGCGATCACCGGCGTGCACCTGCCCGACGGCTTCCGCGCGCTGATCAAGAGCTGAGACGGCGGCCCGCCGCGGGCGATTGGCTCAAGACGACCGCTTCGCCAGCGCCTTCCGCCCGAACAACACCAGCGGCATCCCGACCGCCCAGGAAAGCAGCAGCACCAGCGGCCAGCAGCGGACATTCACCTCCGGCGCAGGTCCGACGCGCAACGTCCGGAAATATTCCAGCGTGGCGGCCTCCAGCGCGGCCGCGTCCTCGCCGTCTCCGGCCACGACGCGGACCCCGCCGACCGCATTCCGATAGTGCCAGAACAACTGCGCCACGTGCTCGTCCAGCACCGTCGCCGCGATGCCGCGGGATTCCAGAAAGGCGCGGAACAGATGGGCGTCTTCCGGCGCGTCGAAACGGGCGAGGGTTTTCATGGAGAATGAGATAACATCCTCCACCGTCCCGTGGCAGGCGGAAATTTCACACCGTCCGGCAGGGCGGATCTTCGCGGAGACTCGCCGTTTCTTGGGCAGACCTCCCCTGCCGCGCTCTCCGCTTGCCCTCGCCCGCCGAGTTTCGGATAACCCGGCCGCGCACTCCCCCGCATTCCCGACCATGAGCCAACCCCTTACTCTCCTCGTCCTCGCCGCCGGCATGGGCAGCCGCTACGGCGGACTCAAGCAAATGGACCCGATGGGCCCGAACGGCGAAACCGTCCTCGACTACTCGGTCTACGATGCCATCCGCGCCGGCTTCAACCGCGTGTGCTTCATCATCCGCGAGGACTTCGCCGACGCGTTCAAGCAGGGAGTCGGTGCCCGCTTCGCCGGCAAGATCGAGGTCGACTACGTGTTCCAGAAGCTCGACGATCTCCCGGAAGGCTACACCGTTCCCGAAGGCCGCGTGAAACCCTGGGGCACCGCCCACGCCGTGCGCGCCGCCCGCAACGCCGTGAAAGGCCCGTTCGCCGTGATCAACGCCGACGACTTCTACGGCCACGACGCCTACCTCCGCGCCGCTGAATTTCTCCGCGGCCTGAAGGAGGGCGAAACCGCCGCCACCGCCATGGTCGGCTACCCGCTGGAAAACACGCTCTCCGACCACGGCCACGTCAACCGCGGCATCTGCCAGACCGACGCCGGCGGATTCCTCACCAACGTCGAGGAATTCCTCAACATCGAACGCGAGGCCGACGGCGTCGTCCGCGGCACCGCCCTCGACGGCCTGCGCCACGCGGTCACCGATGGCACGCCGGTTTCGATGAACTTCTGGGCCTTCGCCCCGGCGTTCTTCGCCCAGCTTGAGGAAGGCTTCACCCGCTTCCTCGCCGAAGCCGGCGAACAGCAGAAGTCCGAGTGCTACATCCCGACCATCGTCGACCAGCTGATCCACGCCGGCTACGCCAGCTGCGCCGTGCTGAAAACCACCAGCACCTGGTTCGGCGTGACCTACCCGGACGACAAACCCTTCGTCGTCGAGTCGATCGCCAAGCTCATCGCCGCGGGCGAATACCCGGCGACGCTCGCCTGAGCCGCCGTCCGCGCCTGTATTGCGAAAGCCGCTCCACGCCCCGTGGAGCGGCTTTCTTTCGGGCAAATTGCCCGTGCGCGCGATCGAATCCGCGGTTGGCTCGGCCCGCGCATCCGGCTAGTTTGGCCGCGCCGCATGACCGATCCAAGCGCCGCTCCCCCGAAGCCGTCCTCCTTCCTCAAGCCGCTGCTCTGGATGGCGCTCCTGCTCCTCGGCGGCTGGGCGATCTGGAAATGGGGCCTGCCCGCGCTCGCCGCGATGCAGAAACAGGAGACACCGGGCGGCGGACACCGCGCCGGGGGACCGGTGCCGGTGAGCGTCGCCTCCGTGACCCGCGGCGGATTCGAGGAATGGGCGACCGTTTCCGGCACCGTCACCCCGCTCAACCTCGTCACCGTGCGCAGCCGCGTCGACGGCGAGCTCGTCCGTCTGCATTTCCAGGAAGGCCAGATGGTCCAGACCGGCGAGCTGCTCGCCGAGATCGACCCCCGGCCGTTCCAGGTCGAACTCGACAAGGCGAAAAGCCAGCAGGCGAAGGACCAGGCCTTGTTGGAGAACGCCCGCACCGACCTCGCCCGCTACGCCGCCCTGCTC